>Ga0208644_1000130_pt1 | contig 49860 bp, 60 predicted proteins | sample VirMetDEL_Nov_18_FD_184517 | JGI IMG/M metagenome (GOLD analysis project Ga0208644, IMG submission 184517) | Aqueous microbial communities from the Delaware River and Bay under freshwater to marine salinity gradient to study organic matter... | ecosystem: Environmental > Aquatic > Marine >...
AACAGTTGCTTCCGAACCGTTGGCTACTCGTACAGTAACGTCTTTACCCTCAGCATCAACGTAAGCAGGAGGATCGAAAGAGACTACCTCACCCTTGATCATCTTCTCGCAGTGGCGGCGGAAGGTGTACAAGAGATCACCGTCCTTGTCCTCACGAGGAGTAACACGAATGCCAGACTCCTTGAATGCCTTCTGGCTTTCTTCATCCAGATCGTACATGGTTGCCTTCCAGAACTTAGTACCCCGGAACTCGTCTGCGTTCTGTATGTTCTGGGTCCACTTCAGCTTACCTTTGAGATTAATATACTTAGTTGCCATGTTAATGGGTCTCCATCCAATTTTTGCCTATGCTACCTGATCCAGCAAGAGGACACTTGACTCCTAGTTCTTCTCCTGCTCGGACAATGCTGTTAATCTGTACTTGCTTCACGTATTCTGCTAGCTCTTGGTCATCTTCTACCTCTGTCTGCCACTCGTCGTGTACGTCATTTACCTGTCGATACCAGATCTTCTCGGTGTCTAGCTGCCTCTGCCAGATACGGTTAGCCCACTTCATGATTACACTCTCACCATTCTGTAGGTAACCTGCCAACATCAGGTGGTCAGAATCACATCGGACAGCTCTGCCGTCCAACCCAATGAAGTAACCTCGTACAGCATCCGCGACCACTCTTTTGTACTTAAGTTCCGAGAGTCCGTCGATAGACGTAAGGAAGTTCTCCATTGCCTCTCTGGCTTTGTTCGGTAGTACAGATAGGATCTCTCCAATTTTTCCAGCTCCAGCTCCCAGGAGCCAAGCGTAGATAAAAGTTTTTGCATTATCTCTGGTGATATGTCTAAGGCCGAGTGCTCTCTTGTTAACGTTATGGATATCCGTTTCGTTCTCTTTTTTCCCGGACACAATAGCTTCCGTATACTCTGGATTATTGACATAGTGTGCTAGTATCCTCAGTTGTATGCCTTCAGCGTCTACGCCTACTTGAAGTCTGCCTTTCGGTACACACCACAGGCTACGCATTGCTCCGTTGTACCTGTGGTTAATCAGTTGCACTGTCGTTGGTTCCTTGTCCTCAGGAAGGTAGGCCACAGAAGGAATATTGGCCATGTTAGGCCCGCTATGAGACTTTCTGTGAGTCCAAGCCCCGATGTGGTTAAAGTTTCCGTGTATCCTCCCCGTCCGTTCGTTGTAAGCAGAGATCCATTCTTCAAGTGAAGAGTGTCTTGAACTGAGTACGAGGAACTCAACGAGTCTTTTAGCTCCTTCTGGTGCGTTGTCCGGGAGAGTTGCGAGGTTTGTTTCGTTTGTTTTCCACCCGTAGTAGTCATAGTGTTCCTTCTTGTCCTTGTCTTTGTTCTGTGCGTGGCCTTTAGTCCTGTCTACCGGCTTCCAACCTGCTTCCCAGAGGCGTTCAATCCTATCCTTAGTAGAGCGAGGGTTAAACGGTTTGCTGGACGTCTTAGTAAAGGGAACGCCTGCGATATAACCCTTAGTTTTATTATCCCGCTTAGGCACAAAGACTTCTTCAACGGTCTTAGGCGGGAAGTCCACTTGCATGTCGTTATAGAGTACCTCAAGTCTTTCACCGATCTCTTTCTGCATACGTAGAGCTTTGTCTACATCGAAGTGGTGTCCGTTATCGCTGATACGCTGGCAGTTCCACGCGCTATGGTGTTCCAGAGCTATGCTCTTTCGAAACTGTCCATCGTTCATATAAGGGAGGAACTTTTCGTACAGCTTGTAGGTGATTTCAACATCTCGTTTGCAGTAGGTAATCATCTCGTCGGACAGGTGGCTGAAGTCTTTGAAGGGAAGCTTAGGGTATCCTAACCTCTCCCCCCACGCCTCAAGGGAGTGTTCAGAATAATCCCAAGAGTTACGTAAGCGAGATAACACGAGGGTATCAATACACATACCCCAAGAAGTAACAACACCAGCAAGCTTACGTAAGACGGGTAGATCAAAGCCAAGGATGTTATGACCAATAAGGACACTACCAGATATGTAACTCCTGAACTCATCGTCAAACTCCAGCCACGTTTTCACTTGTTCCGTTTCGACATCTTTGGTGACAGCTACCCAGATCACACTGGGATTGAGGCTGTCGCACTCGATGTCTATAACGATTTTTCTCATTCATGAGCTACCTTTCTACCATTAGTATAGCAAGGAAAAGGGGTGTGTGTCAAGCCCAAAAATTTTCTGGGAAAAATTCTGGATTTCAAGAGTGCTTTGCAAGGAAAGCAGTAAGCCCACCCTTCTTTGGTGTCTCTGCCTGAACTATTTTAAAGAGACGAACACTGTTGCGGGTGATAGGCGGTCCTTCATTAGGTATGTTAACAACGTCTACCACCTCTACACCAGAGTGCATATACGAATCTCCTGAAGCACGGTACTGGAACCTGTCGTATTGGAGTATTTGCCCAGCCCTGATTTTGGGAGTGAAACTTACTCGCCGGAGCATCTCATCTATCTCTAGATCACGAGGATGATTACTAGGCATCACGCTACCCTTTCGAGGAACTTGGTCAAACCTGATTTCTTTTTACCTACACGACGAACATCCATTGGATCTACCCAGAGACACTTTTCATCTGCACCGTAGCCGTCACAAGAGTGTCCTCCATACCAGTCGTCGAACTCAACTCCGTAGTCGTGCCCTTGATTGTAGACAATAGTACCGTGCATACCTTGTACCCGCCTTCCTGACACATCTCTGGTAACCTTAACTCGATCACCAATATCCAATCTCATGCTACTGCCTCCAGTTGTTCTTCACTGAGGTCGTCCTCTGGTTCATACGGCTTCAGTTCCTTCAGAGTAAAGGACACTTCGTTGTCGTAAATCACGCTACCTATAGGTCCGGTAGTGCAACCCTGACTTCGCGCTTTCTCGACCGTCAATTTCGTCACCCTGCGTGCTTTAGGATCGGGGTGTCGGATGTCTCTCTCAAGGTGTACCACCGTATTAGCAATCTTTGGTGGGTACCTCGAGCTGCGTGTCTGTCCGTTGTCGTTAACGTGGATGATACTGACCACACAGAAACCTAGCTGGATTGCCATCTTCTTCAAGCGAGTACAGATGTAGTCCAGCTTCTTGCGTTCATCCTCTTCCTCTACCCCAGTAACCAACATACTAAGGTGGTCAAGGAATATGATACTGCACCCACAGCTAGAAACCAGAAAGCGGATATTACTAAGTACAGCATCAGGGTCGTCAGTATCAAAAGTACTCTGGATAAAGCAGCGATCCTCGTCTCCTCCTACAGCTTTCTTGTATGCCTCAAACGCTTCTGTGTCTGAGATACCAGCATCCTCGTTCATAGCTGGTGCCTGAAGCTCGTAGGTAGAGATACCACGAATAGTGTCTCCGTAAGTTTCCTCCAAGCGAATGATACCAACCTTCTCTGTACTGTGCTTCAAGGTGTGGTACTCCAAGGCACGGAAGATTTCAGTCTTACCGATACCCTCTAGTCCCTTGAAGAGTACGAACTCACCACGGTGTAGTCCTTTGAGTGCATTCTGCATGAACTCGAAAGGGTATTCCACCAGACGATTCTCTTCGTGTTTCTTGAGTGCCTCTTCGATATCCTTGAAGCTGTGGATGATACCAGCAGGCATACTCTTGGATGCACCAACCCAAGCACGGAAGAGATCTTCAATCTTACCGTTCTGCAGGTACTCGTTAGCATCCTTGAACTTCTCGAAGTGTACGAAGAACACCTTCTTCGGGTCAAACATACTGGCAATCTTGTTAGCTGCCTGCTTACCCGCTTCGTCGTTATCTGTAGCGATTACGATCTTGTTGAAGGAGTCTATCCACTTGAAGTCTTGCTTGATGGCTTTGAGTGCAGTTGCTCCGGGGAGGGAGACGGCTGCAGTCTTACCACCTGATGCCTGATAGATACTAAGGGCATCATACTCGCCTTCTGTGATCGTAACACTTTCAAATGATCCGGGGTCAAACTTGTCTCTCCCGAATAACCCTGAGTCTGCGTGGTTACCCTTAACCCAGAATTCCTTCTTGTCCAGCTTACGAAACTTAACAGACTCGTTTGGGTAAGGGAACGCTACTTCTGTTGGTTTACCCTCGACGAACTTGGTTTGTACCTTGTAGAACTCGAGGGTCTTGTTGGACAGGCCACGGTGAGGGTGGTACCCTACGGTGAATTCCCTGTCGTCTTTCTCGTTGCCTTCGTTTGGAATGTAGATACCACACGAGAAGCACTTACTGCCGTTCTCGTATTCGGTAAAAGCATCCGAACTCCCACACTCCGGGTTTGGGCAAGGGCCTTGTTTGTATTCACTCATCGAATCCCTCATCTAGTAGATCTGGTTCGTCTCTAAGCAAGAGAATGTTCTCAAGCTCCTGATACTGTAAGCAGTGCTCACATATCGTCTCACCGCTGGTGCTATCCTTGTAGAAGGTGGTAGCCAGCAGCGATTGTTGATAAGAAGCTGTGCTTGGGGCTGAAAGGAAGAGGGGATGGTTTAGGTTCATACCCGAACTTGAACTCAAGTCACATACCGAGCATCTCTTAGAGTTACTATTGCTCATAGGGTTATATCTCATGTCCTTAGTTATAGCATCTTGCCATAAGTTAGTTAGCCTAAAGTACCTTAAGGTGGCCTTAGTATTTACCTTAGTAATATAGTATACCATGTGATTACACACCTGTCAAGCATATTTTTCTAGGAATGCTGACAAGCCTTTCTTTCTTTCCCCCTCCAGTAGGCCAATTTCGTAATGCCACTCTTCCCAAAGAGGTTGTTTGTCTCCCTCCAGAGCCATAACTAAGGCTTGAACAAAGTTTTGTTGAGTAGGTGTATGTGTTCTCCTGAGCCTCATTTGTTCTTCTAGTTTTGACAGGGCTACCTTTTTGTTCATAGCTTGGTAGGAACGCCAAGGTATTGTGGCATAGACGAGACGATTAGTGTCTATAGAACACACCCAACCTTCCTCTTTTCTCCTAGGATCGAAAAGTCTGAAGTACTCTATCATTTCACACCTACCATCCAGTTGTATATCTTGAAGTTGTTCATCTTGGTCGAAGTTATGTTGTCGCTAGTCAGGTAGTCCAACTTGAATGCGTGAGGAATAGTCTCATACATCCAGCAAGTGATAGCTTCTTGCGTACCATAACTCCAGATACGTGTAGGTTTGCGTACATACAGGTATCCGTTACTCTCAATCCTGTCAAGAGTAGGCATAGCGTCGGTGTTAAGAAGGTAGATCTCTCCGTTAATATACCCTGCATCCTCGGTTACCAATGCTCGTGTTACAGTAGGGAACATACCCGGAGAGTAACACCGCATCTCGTACATAGGCACAAGAGTACGTCCGTAGCCTACCTTGTCACGAGGATTAAGCAGACCACGAGAGCCACCTTGCTTGAGTGTGCCGTACACGAATACATACTGGTTCTCGTGCTCGGTCAACACAGGCATATCTTGTGTGAGGCTGTTGTTAGCGACTACCTTCTTGTGGAATTCTCGGAAACTAGTACGGGACATCTGCGCTACCTCTCATGTCGTCTATCACGTTTCTCAATACTTCTAGTCTACGCTCAGGTTCCCTCTCTGCCAAGATGCCTTGCTTGACGTAGAACTTACACAACTTGGATTTGTATAGGCTATCGTCCGCGTCGATAGTAAACGAATTGAGCTCAGACCACTTCAACTGCAGACCAGAGATCGCACTAGACCAAGCAATCCAGTCTCCTAGTGTTTGGCACGAACTGTATGTGTAGCCGACGGCCTGAGGAGACACTCGCAGCATGGCTGCTGGCAAGTTAATACTGTTCAGAGGTATTTCTCTGGCCGTACTAAGCCTGCCATCAACCCACCCACGAGGGATGACTACCGGTCCTGTCCGGTTCTCAGCCACCACAGTCAGGATTACCCTCTTGAGTGACTTGAGTTTTACTTTACTGTGAGTTGGTACCTTAAACACAGCACCTATCTTGTAGTTAGATGGCCGGGTCATAGCGGTCTACTCCATCTTCTTGCTTCTTGTCCATATACTGATCCCAATACATCTCCTGAACAAGGTGGCGAATAAGACACGAAGCTTCATACGGATAATCCATAATCATATCCTCGAAGTCTTTCTGGCTGTAGTAGCACAGATCAGAGATGTCGTCTATGTCTACCAGAGCGAAGATGTCGTCCGCATCAACCCTGTCCGGAAGCTTCTTCCACTTGTTAGCAGTACCAGTTTGCTGCGGCTTTGTAGGCAGACCAGTAATCGTAGCCGCCGTTGTCTCGAAAGGGACGACACTCTTACCCGGTGCAGTAGTCGCTGTCTTGCTACGGGCATAGTTGGAGAAGTAGCTGTTGTTGGAGGCCCACCAACCTTCCTCGAAGTCTACACCGTTACCGAACTTGATCCACTGGCTGTCGCTGCCGTACAACGTGAACACGGAACTACTACCACGGAACTTGTCTACTACTTGCTGACCGAACTCGTCGTCGAGGATAGCACTGATATCCCCGTCGTACTTCTTGGCGAGCATCTCAAACATAGGCTTGAGAATAGTCTGAGCAAACTCAGCAGAGTCAGACTGGTCGTCGTTACCAAAGTCGTACAGCGTACCGTTGTGGCAGAACTGCAGATCTACACCGTGATTCTTCTTCGTCAACACAGAGAAAGGATGCAGGTTAGACCGGTCAACCTTACCTCTGGTCTTGAAGCGGAGGTGGAGCATAGCATCGCAATCCTTGATCTCAGCGAGGAACTTGTTGATCTCGTCTGGATCTTTGCTAAGCCACTTGCGAATGTGGAACTGACCACGATCGTTAAAGGTTACACCGAATCCATCCTTGTTGTTCTGCCAAGCGGATTCAATTTTCTGTTCAGGGATGATTACACCCTCGGGCTTGTGGATGATTACACACATGTTAAGCTGCCTCCGATACAAAGCTGCGGATACGAGAATAGCGGTTTACGGTTGTCTTGTGGTGGCTGAACAGACGGGTGGTCTTAGGCTTCTTGAACTCGGCGACAATAATCAAATCTGTCTCCTCCTCACCTACAGGCCGGGTGGTGCAAGAGGTGTTCAACCGTGCGTTACAGACACGATCCCAGAGACCAGTGTTGTAGGATGACTTGATCTCGACCTTCTGACCTTCCATCTTCTTTGCAAACGCAGGCTTACCCACCTTGTACAGGAACTTCCAGAACTTGAACTCTTCCCAGATACCATTCCAGTCAATCTGGGTAAGGAACTGCTTGAGTTCTTGGTAGCGATTCTTGTCGGTAGACTCAAGCCACTTCATGTAATATTTGAGGTCACACGTAGCAGCAGAGCGTTCCTTGGTGAACTCGACAACGCTGTCTACAAACTGCAGATTCTTGACGATACTGGCTGCACTCAGATCACCTTGGAAGATGCGCACCTCTACAGTAGACGAGTGGCGCATGTTAGTAAAAGCGTACTTGTCCTGAGCACGGCAGTTAGTAGAGATATCCTTAACCCACCTGTTGAACGCGACACCAGCCTGCATAGTACACGGCTTAGCCCAACGCTCCAGATTGTTGTACTCCACACGATCAGACATCTGGAAGATAAACCAGACATGCCAAGGTGCGTTCATAAACACCAGGAAGTTACGCAGGTGGCGTGTGTCGATGAAGTTATCTCGGGCTACGTGTACGTGCATACCGTTGGTACCGTCCCGTCCACCGATACGTCCGAGATCGTTCTCACACTTGTCGATAACCTTCTCAGCCCACCTAGACCACAGGATACTGTTAGCCTTAAGAGTAGCAGGCACACCTACCACTTCGAGTGAGTGGTTTCGGCAGCGAGCAATAGAACTGTCCTTCTTGATGATGAAGAAGGGGTAGTCCGTGCAGTCAACAAGCTCGGTAGCAGAGAGATCAGTCGAGATCTCAAGCTCAACACCATACGTGTTATGCTTGGTGTACTTGTTGTCACGCTGGGCACAAGTCATGATAGGCTGCTTGATACCGAGGTGCTCAGCAGTACTCAGCACATCACTGGAATACTCACGAGTACCCAGATCCTTCTGCCGCTGCTTGATTGTAGCAATCTTCTCGATGTGGTTAGGGAACAACGGGCGATCTTTAACGGGCTTCGACATGATTCTTGAACTCCTCAAGGTTTGATTCGATTGTCAGGCTAGGGGCGAAGTTGACCTCTACGATACAGTACGTGTTGTTTGCAGAGTTGTAGAGGATATCCACGCCAAGAAGGTGGGCAGAGGCAAGCACGGGATTGTTGATAAGACGCTCTGCACAGTCGGTGTGACGCAAACGATTATTGTCCGGGTTACGTACTGTCACGAAGTACGAACCGTTTGCACCATTCCAAGCTTGAGTCTGATCGAGTTCAGCATCGTTACGCTTGAGGATAGTGAACACCACTTGTCCCTTGTGCATCACAATACGATACTCTTGTGTGCGGCGGAACAGTGGTGACAGGTATGTATCAGCTACGTTGTTGTGTGCAATCAACTCCTGTAACGGAATCGGAGACTCGGAGTCGATACACTCGAAACCAATGCCACTGTGGTGGCGTTTTGGACGTCGTACATAGACGTTAGCGTCCTCTACCTGTAGTGGGGTAGGGAAACCGTTTTCGTGCAGCCACAGACGTTGTTTCCACTTGTCTGATGCATACAACTTACGCAGGGTTGAGAACTCTGCAGGTGCGTCGCGAACGTGGTGTCCTTCTGGTACTGCAATAAGCAGATCAGTATTCCACGAGAACACAGGCAAACGCTGCCTGTTAGGGTAGGCATAAGTTCTCTGGAAACCCAGATAATCCTTAAGCCTACGAGGTGTCTTACGCATATTGCGTGGTCTTACTACTACACTCATCCTTTTGTCCTTTCCAAGAACTCAGTTAGTCCACTAGTCTTTCTCTTGTTGATAGAGCGGAAGTGGACGCCATCCGCATCGCAGTGCTCCACCCACCAAGTACAGAACTCACCATTCCTTTCGTACTCGAAAAGGACGCTGCACTCGTCGTCGTAATTGCGATCCCCGTCTATATCTACGACTATCGCGGGTGTATTATCGAATCCACTCCCGTCTAGTGTGCCGTCGAGTATAACCTCGACACCTATCTCAAGGTCACAGAACTCTTCTATGGTCATGCTAGCTGTACTCCTCTAGGAAAGCAGTCAAACCTTTCTTCATGCGGTTGTTTACACCCTTACGAACAAGCGTAACCAACAAGCATCCACTATAAGGAGTCAGGGAACCAGTGTGGAAGTTGGTATGTCTACCTAATGCTTCAAAGTGCTCCCAAGTCCTGTTCCCGTAATCCTCACCTTCTATGTGGAGGGCGAAAGTACCACCTGGCTCGTGCAAGCTTGAATTCGCATACGTGTACTCGCTGCGAACAACAACCGCTTCCCTTCCAGCAAAGTGTTCGCTGCTCACAATTAGCACAGTGTCACCAACGCATATTGTCATCGGCTAACCTTTCCCCAGTACAGGTACACAAACCAGACTGCGACTCTCATAGTAAGCCCTCCGATACTGGGCAATACTATCGTATGCCTTGCCGTTCACTTCGGCCAGCATCTTGAACTGCACACCCGGATTGAGGGTTACGAAACGGTTCACTGCACGAACGAGGTGCACCGGCTTGTTACCCGTGTTGATCTGGTGACGGGTGTCGTTGTGGAAGAAGGATACAATCATAGCTTATCTCCTAATGCTATGGGTTAACACAGGACAGCACACACGAATGTTGATAAGAACGTATGTGCTCTCGCTTTGCTAACTCATTTGCAGCGCAGGATACGTGCAGTCTTGGGGATCTCACGCGTGATACTGGTGGATACATACCAGTTCTCAAATGCACGCAGCTGATCTTCCCGATCACGGGTTTGCTTACGCTTGGGGCTATCGAATGCAGGGTGCATCCGCATTTCATGTTGAGCAAACATTTCCTTACCCTTCCTTAGTGGTTATAGGTTACGACTACGCGGGGAGTGATCGGATTGCCTCCGAGATCAGTAACCCGGCGTATCTCGGCACGCACACAGAGCATGTCTGATAGTGCACGTATTGCATCGGATGCACACGGAAACGAGCCACGGTTTACCCATGCCTTGCCTGTGTCACTCCACAAATCTTCAATCCAAATCTGGTACATAGTACACCTCGCGTTGTTGTGCAGGATTACACAGGTAAGCACATGATATCACTAGGTAATACCATGTACTTACGCTTTGTAATCTAGCTTTTCAAGTGTCACTCAACCGGAACTGGCACGAGCGAGCGCAGTGCAATAAGCATGTCGGACGGAATCAGATCACGCGGATCACCCTTCTCGACATGCGCCTCGGCTTGCTTGACCAGACGGGCCAGTGCCTCCGGCAGGTTGATTGGCTTGTATTCAGGCTCGGGCTTGAATTCGAACGGCGACTTGCGAGCGCAGCCCGGCAGGTCAGTGGTCTTGGTGTTGTCGAATTTAAATTTCTTCGACTCTTGATCCCACTTCACGGCCATGAATGTTTCGGCATAGGCTTTGACGGCATTGGTACGGATACCCTTACCGAGCGCCTCAATCAGGCTATTCAGCGGTGTAACCTGATTGTCTTGCTTGATGTGCCACGCACAAGACAACGCAGCCACCCATATGTCGTTTTCCAGCTTGGATGCACGGGTGGCGATTGACTTGATTGCTTTGTTCAGAACCTTGATATCCTGAATCGGGGTAAGATTAATGTCAGTCATGATTTTATTCTCCTGATTTTGCATTGCGGAATTGCAACACAATCAAACGGGGTAGCCTAAGCCACCCCGCTAAATTCTATTGCAACGTTTGCAGAGGGTTTACTTCACATTCATCTGGCTACTCACTCAATACTGTTTTAACGAGCTTGCCTCACCTAGTCACAAGGCGCACAAGTTAGATTGTCGAGCATGTTGCCAGCACACAAGACAATCCAGCGTCAAAGCTTTTGCGAGATATAGCGATAATTTGATTCGGTTTTATCATGGTCCTACCCACTAGTGCCGGATGTGTCGCTTCACCCGTTCAGGCTACACATTCTCGGTGTAACCCATGTCCAGCCGCAAGGCGATTAACCCTTGCACATTCTGAACTGCACAAAGCCCCTATTGAAAGCCACCGAAAGCCGAGCAACTTGCGTTGCAGTCTAGCCCTATCGTTGCAACTAGGTGCAACAAATAGTCCAGCCGTCGGATTTTCCGTCCGGGTACAATGCGGTCACTCAAGGCCTGCCGCAGGCGCAACTCGGGTGTTCGGTGACTTGGGGTCTCCGTCTCGTTTGTTTCAACTGGACACAGAATACCGATTGGCAGCAGGAAGTCCAATCACGAATTGTTACAGTTTGTAACAGAATGTGATCGGCCCCTTTTTATATATAAAGAGCAACGCAAGGTTGCAGCATGAGGGGCCTGAATATATTCCAGCATTTAGTCCTAGGATAGGATGCTAGTCCTAGCGCAGTGTTGATAAGAGGAATAAATTCCTAGCTGTGGAATGTAGTCCTAGAGATTTTAGGATGATAGTCCCAGTAAAAATTTATAGTCCTAGGAATACAGTGCAAGTTGTAGGATTATAGTGGTTTTGTTCTGGGTATGTTCTCGTTTGTTCTCGTTTCGTTCATGCCCCTAGAAAGCCCATAGAAGGCCGCTGACGCGCGAAAGCCAATTTAGGTACCGTGGCCCGTGCCCCTAGCGTTAGGCGATTTGTTCACGTTATGTTCCACCCTGTCTGCAAGGCATATTGAATGGGTATTCAATAGGATATGGACTGCGTATTGAATGAGCATTCAGAATAACTGGACGGGGATAACATATTCGAATGTGTGAATGTATTATCCAACGAGATCATTGGGATAGATATAAAGATATGTTTATACGTGCGTATCAGTCACCCGCGCCAGCGTGGCACGTATAGACATAAAGACATGCTTATATGCATATGTTTGCATGCGTACCCCACCGGTACCGGTACCCAAGGGGATACCCCCCGGCCACTGCACTACGTACCACACCCTCAAAATTACTCCAAGAAAATCCAGGATCTCACTTTTCTTCTTGACTTCCCTTTTTTAATATGTTATAATTATAGTATAGACTAAAGCACGAAGAGACTGCTTTAGACCTTAAGTTATTACTTAAGCTACTAACCTACCTTATACCAACCTAATGTCCTTAGTTAGAGTGTTTTGTATAGATACTCTGACTAAGGTACATTTTATAACTTAGGTAATATACCTTATGTATAGAGATGCGCCCCTAGACAAGAGCAGGATGCTTACGACCACCAAAGTCATGAAGACTCAAGGCCTGTTCCTCGAAACATCCTACGCTGACCAGAGTTCAGTCTACTACTGCCTCTCCCCTTTCGATAACGCAGAAAAGGGCCTCCCTTCCATATACCGCCTATACCTGGAGATGGGAGATCTGGAGGAGTACACATTCGCAGAAACATACTTCCTGGGTATGGACCACTGGAGAAAGATCTGTGAAGCCCCCTTCTTCAAACCCTACCTCGAACGTATGCGGGGAGACCTGGAGAAGAAGATTAAGTCAGAAGCTGTACGCAAGATTATAGCCGAGACTACCAACCCGGATAGCAAGAACTACTTCCAGTCTCTGAAGTGGCTAGCTGAGAAGGGGTACAAGGAAAAAGCCCAGAAAGGTCGTCCTTCCAAAGCAGAGGTAGAAAGAGCTGCTAGGGAAGAAGCGGATTCAAGGCTTGAGTTAAGCGATATAGTCGAGAGACTGGATATTAAACCTAGGGAGATCAACTGAGATGGCTCGTGAAAAAGAAAACAAGGGTGTAAAGTCCTACGCCAACCAGAGTAAAGCAAAGACCAACTTCAACAAAGCCCCGGCTGAAAAGAAGAAGCCTGCTGCAAAGAAGAAAACGGCCCCCAAGCCTCGTCCGAAGCCTGAGTCCGTTAAGGCTAAGGGTTACACCCGTAAGGGCGACAACGCAGGTGGACCCCGTAAGTCTACAAAGATGAAGCCTCAGTCTCGGGACGGCGACGGATCACTCGGTCAGGGCCGCAGCTCACCGGCAGCTCAGAAGCGTAAGCGTCAGGCTGGATACGGCAAGAACAAAGGCCCCCTTGAAGTTACGGTTCGCCGCAAGGACGCCAAGGGCTACCGCAGCAAGACTGCGCGATAAGGAAACACGTAGATGGCAACCGTATCTGTAGTATTCGGCACTTGGCACTCCAAGCAACCAATTATGTCGAAGGCTAACCAGAGTGAGGTTCTGACTTCTTCTGGTGCTTCCCAGACTTCTGCTAACACCGGCACTGTGAAGGATAACTGCGTAGAAGTAGCTACCTCTGGTGGCCCTATCTGGGTTACCTTGGATGGAACCACCGCAGCAGCAGGAGAGGGCTTCCTTCTTCCTGACGGGACTACTCGCACATTCGACGCTGGGGCTGGTACCCAAGTCAAGATTATCGACGCCTAAGGAGAACTGATACTATGGCAGCGGACGCATGGAAGGTCTACAACAAGACCAAAGAATATATCGGGGACGGTACTATCGACCTCGATGCAGGGGACGGATACTTTTCTGTTATCCTTGCTACATCTAGCTACACCCCGGCTCTTACGCATTCTACCTACGCAGACGTATCTGCAGCAGAGGTAGCTAACGGCAACGGCTACACGACTGGCGGAGACTTCCCGGGTACTGTCACTTGGACTGAAGCCTCGGGTACGGTAACCTTCGACTCTGCAGATCCCTCGTGGACCGCCTCTGGTGGCAACATCGTTGCTCGCTATGCTGTTCTGGTACACGTAGCAGCCGGTACGGGTGTCCCTCAGAGCACCGACAAGATTATGGCTTACTGCCTGTTGGACAACACTCCGGCAGATGTTACGGCTACAGACGGTAACGCATTTACCATCCAGCTTGCAGCCACAGGATACTTTACTGTATCAGGCGGCGGATCGTAAGCTAGGGAGTATCCAAGTATGGGATTGTCAAACCTAGGAGGCATTCGTAGCCTTGCAGGTCTGGTAGCTAGCGCAGCTAGTACTGTAGCTAGGGGAGCACTGCGTCCTGCTTCCTCTATGATTACGTACACCGGTCAGACGCCAACCCTTGCTGGTCTTGCGCTTCTTATAGCTGCAGGCAGCGGGGCTAACGTCACCTATGCGTCTAACGTCCCTACGGTTTCCATCCCGGCTATTATCGCTTCTGGTGCAGGCTCCAATATCGGAGTAAACAGCGGAGGATCTCCTACGCTCGACACTGGAGGCGTAACCCTCTCGCAGTACGCTGTAGGGTCTAATGATCCCGACGTAGTAGCAGACTTCAAAAACGAATACTACCGCGTGGCAGGGTCGGATACCGACTTTGATACCATGTTCACCTACACCAATGCTGGTATCCCAACCACTATGGTTGACTCGGATGGAAACCTGAAGTGGTGTCCGCATAATCTGGTTTTGCAAAGTGAAAGCATTGTTTCTCCTTGGTCAAATATTGTTAGCAGGTTTACTATAACAAATGCTGTCGAGACGTATAATAATGTCTCTATGGCTAGGCTTGAAACATCTGTGGTAAATCAGCATGAGATTAGGCAAGCGATTACTGTTCGGGAAAACTCTACATTTTTGTTTGAAGCTATTGTAAAATATGAAGATATGGCTTGGATGGTCCTGCGAACCTCTGGATTTACCGCCAATCCAGTTGCTTATTTTGATATTTCTTCAACGGGCGCTGTTGGTACCTCCACCTTTGATAGTGAGAGCATTACCGCCCTTGGTTCTGGGTATTTTTACATCCAAGCGCAAAAATCCGTAGACACTGATGGAGCTGGGTTTGTTTCTATTATGGGTGCTGGTGGCGATGGTAATTTGACAGCCGCCGCAAACGAATCTTTTTTAGTAGGTGGTATCAGGGTTTATTATAATGATCTAGGCGGTATGGTAAACGTACCCACCGACGCCCGCGTGGCTTCTGGTGCTGCCTTCGCCACCTACGTACCTACGACTACTGCTGCAGAGTACCTGCCTCGCAGAGGTAACCACGTATGGAACGACTATGCGTGGATCAACAAAGGTATCCAGCTTGAGACTGAGGAGAGGACTAATCTTTGCAAATACAGCTATGTTGATGACTCTGCGGGTTGGTCTGCAAGCAGCACAAGTGACGCGGCGGGAACATCATTCCTTGGGCTAGACGTAACAACGGTTACGTCATCGTCTACAACCGGCAACACATTTATAAATAGCAATACAAGCGCTAATAATATAGACACATACTGCATGAGTATATTTGCGAAAGCAAATAGTTTATCCACTGTAAGTATAAGGCTTGGAAATGGTGGAAATTATATAGAATGCAATTTTGATTTGAGCGGAGGGACGGCCGGTTCTATCACAACAGGAGGGACTGGTGTTGGTGTTGCCTCCGGCATTATAGATTGTGGGAGTGGTGTTTATCGTTGCTGGATGGCAGGTAATACAATCGGAAACGGATCAATTGTAAATCCGGCAATTTATCCCGGCACATCTACAACCGGAACTGGTTCGGTAGATGTTGCCGAAGTTCAAGTTGAATTAGGCTCAACCCCAAGCTCGCTAATCCCAACAGGGTCAAGTAACGCTACTGTCACCCGTGCAGCAGAGACGCTGATTATCCCTGCTGCTAACATGTCTTACTCGACAACAGCTATGAGCTTCCAGATAAATGGGCTTTCTGACTGGGACGACACAAGAGGATTAGCCTACGGTGGGGCGGGTACTAATAACGATAGACTGGAAATCTATGGCGCTCCTTCTCTAAACAGGTACTACTATTATTTAAGAGACAGTACAGGTGGAATATCGACCACCTTTACTAATACTGGATTTGCTGAAGGTCTTAACGCACCGTTTAATCTAGCTATTCGCATGAAGTCGGACGGCACAACTGAAGCTGGAATTTCATCTAATGGTGGAACAGTAGCTCGTGATGATACGTTCACTGGTATACAAGACTTTGCCACAGATGGCGACGATTTTACACTATTCAATAGTTCAGACCAGAACAGTGCTAACGGCAACATTACCCTATTCCGTCAATGGGATGTAGACATTGGCGACACAGGTATCGTTACTGCCTCGCTGCCGATAGATACCTATGCTGTTGCTCAGTACTCACCTCTGACTGTAGCTGACTTCGAGAACGAGTACTACAGAGCACTCGGCTTGGATACTACTTTCGACGGTATGCTCACCTACACCGGCACCACCCTGACGACGATGGTGGACAGCGACGGGTACATCAAGTGGTGTCCGCATAATTTGCTGACGTATTCAGAAGATTTTTCCAATGCCGTATATACAGCAAATAACTGCACCATTACATCAGGGGGTTTGCTGACTGCAACAGGTGCTGCTTCTGTATATGTAGATAGGTCAACGTTAGCTACAAATAGTTATGGAGATTTTACTTTAGAGGCTAGAGTTGAACAAGGAACTGCTCGTTATTTTTATATAAGTTGGCAACGATATAATAATTCAAATGGTGGTGCGTTTTTTGATTTGGATACTGTTTCTGTCACGCGAGTTGACAATTTTACATCCTCTACTATACCGGATGCAACAGCTAGTATTGTTGAAAATGCAGATGGGTCTTTTACGTGCAAAGTTACTGGTGCATTATCTATTACTTCCGGTTTATACTATTATGGAATTAGCCCAAATGACGGCACTGGAGTAAACTTAACAAACAAAACCGGGGCAATTCCAGTTGTTACTACTGGTGACGTAACAGGTCAAACAATAACAATCAAGCATGTTGCGGGATACAGGTCTGACCTTGGTGGTATTGTAGAAAATCCTGATGGTGGAACAGGGCAAGCCACCTACGTCCCCACCACCACCGCAGCCAAGTACCTCCCCCGTCGCGGCAACTACGTTTACAACGGCAGCTCTTGGGTGAACAAGGGCATCCAGTTGGAGACGGAGGCGAGGACGAATTTAACCTCACATAGCACTGAGTTTACAAACGCAGCTTGGACTACACAATCCGGCACTTCATTTACTGACAATGACGCTACAGGTCCAGATGGAGCAACTTCTGCTTCTACTATGGATGAAGGCACTGACACAAGCTTCAAGAGAACCTACGATAGATTCGACGGCATATCAACTTCGCAGCCTTACTGCTTTAGCGTCTATCTGAAATATGTTGATCGTCAGTGGGCCAGAATATCCTTTACTACATCTTCTTTCAATAATGCTGGCTATATGGACATAGACCTTACAGATGGGTCGGTTGTAAATACCGGTTCAACAGGATCGGCCACGCTGTCTGACTACGGTGTTATTGACTGCGGAAATGGTTGGTACAGGTGTTTTGTCGTAGTCACGTTACCTTCAACCCCAGGCTTTGCAGAAATTTATATGCGTGATGATACTACAAATCACACAACCACAGCAGCTATGGCCTACACTGGTACAAACAAGACGATGCTAGTTTACGGGGCGCAAATGGAGCTTAACGCATATACTCCTTCAAGCTATATCCCCACTTCTGGCGGTACTGTCGCCCGTGCTGCGGAGACACTGACGATTGCTGCTGCTAATATGTCGGCAAGCACTAGTGCGATGTCTTTCCACATGAAGGGGACGATGGATTATACGGATTTGACGACATCTGTTGATGGAGATGGCGCGTCTGGTGAAGTAATCCCCTATCGCTGGTTTACTGACGCGAGCAACTTCATTTCAGCGGCTCTTGATACCGACACAGGCGGAACTGGCGGTTGGGTTTGGGAGCAAGAGGACGCCGGAACAAACGATGCAGTTAGCGGCAGCGCAAGCGAACTTGCTGCTGGCGTAAATGTAGCATTCAACATTGCTGCTAGACACACATCAAGCGCATTGAATGGTGCCAGTGCAGGAACTGCCGCAACAGAAAACAGCACCCCAACAACGCTGGATAACTTGTCTGCGGTCAACTTTGAGAGCGGGTACAAGCTAAACGGCAACATCACCCTATTCCGCCAGTGGGCAGTTGACCTTGGCGACACCGGCATAGCAACAGCGAGCACGTAAGGAACTCTTCGTATGGCTATAGATCTCGTAATGTGGGCGAATACCAAAGCTGACTTTGCCAACTTCGCCCGCACCAATCCACCCGCTAACCCGCTTCAACAGCAGCAGGGTGTAGACGAGCAGGGCAATCCTGTCTGGGTCAACCGCCCCGGCCTGACGTATTGCTGGTGGGCTGGCTCTGGTAAGCTGATGACGGCCGAGGGAACCTATGACGGCGATGGCAATGAGCTGACACCGCCAACATTCCTGCCCGGCTTTGTCGCACTCGTTCGTGTCTACGGAGAGTTCTTCGATAACCAACTCATCAAGTTGGGCGACCCAGATTGGGTAGAGGATGACCAGCTAGAACAGTGGGGTCGCAATCGCATTGCCAAGTACGTCAAGGAGAACGGCACACCGGGTACTATGGGTACCCTGCCCTACTATGAGATAGACTCTGTACGCCTCTTCCGGGCTGCAGACGTATTCGAGTGGCTACGCAACAACAACCTGCCACACCACGAGTGGCTTGGTGGTAACTCTATCTAACGGGTAAGTACATGTATGACGGACAGGTTGACAGACGAGGAGCTTGAGGAGTGGAGGGCTATAATTGCAGCCTTCCCTCAGCAGGAGAGGGAAAAGTGGCAGACCCTTATGAAGTCAGGTAGGCTGCTATCTATCGTAGTTTTCTTGGATGGAGCCTCTACCAGTCTGGAGAAGTTTGGTGCCTTCGGCATCTGGTTAAATAAGGTACTCAAGGGTATCTTCTACATGGTAGCTGTTGTCCTGCTGTTCAAGGTAGTAGTTTCAGGCGAGATTGCTTTAGGTGAGATATGGAAACTATTCATAAAGTAGTCCGCTGGAAAAGTCGGTTCGTGCTCAAGTGGTGGCCTATGTTGGCTTTTATTTGGTGCACACTCTGGTTTGTCTATTCTTTCTCACCTCTGGAACAGGGAGACGCCTACGTAAGAACTATCTCTCCTACAAAGTTTGAGTATTCTAACGTATCCAGAAAGCCTTTCCCTTCTGAACTTATTTGCAGAATTGAAGACAGCATTACGATAGTAGAGAGTAACGTAGGCGAAAGCCACCAGAGAAACCTCAGACAGGATAACTGGGGTACAGGTGATTCAGACTGGACTACTTGGAAAGTAACAGGAACAATCCCTTTTGGAGCCCATACTATGGTAATCCACAAGAAACTTACATACAGGTGTCTAGGAGTTTTCTACAAGAAAGTTCTTACACAGAAACGAATTCTTGACATAGACATAAGACCCCGTTAAGGAGACCATCCTTTGAGTAAAGCTACGGTAGACCAAATCCGTGCAGCAGCAGAAGCAGACTTGGTAAACTTCATAAAGCTCGTACACCCTCAGAGGGTTCTAGGAGCAGTACACGAGGAGGTGATCCGGTGGTGGACTAGAGATGATGCGAAGAGTCACCAGCTTTTACTTCTGCCGCGTGACCACGGTAAATCAGCCCTAGTGGCCTATCGGGTGGCATGGGAACTCACGAGAAACCCTCACTACCGCATCTTGTATATCTCTAGTACTTCTAACCTTGCTGAGAAGCAGCTAGGCTTCATAAAGCAAATTCTCACTAGCAAGATTTATAACCGATTCTGGCCTGAGATGATTAATCCAGAGGAATCAAAACGTGAAAAATGGACTAACACTGAAATTTCTGTTGACCACCCAAAGCGCAAAGCTGAGGCTATTCGAGACCCAAGTATCTTTACAGCGGGGCTTACTACTACAATTACCGGGCTACACTGCGATATTGCCGTTCTGGATGACGTCGTAGTTAGGGAGAACGCTTACACAGAAGATGGGCGAGAGAAAGTCAGATCCCAATACAGCCTTCTTTCGTCAATTGAAGGATCTGATCCTAGAGAGTGGGTTGTCGGAACAAGATACCACCCAAAAGACCTCTACAACGACCTCCAGGCAATGGAGTACGAAGAGTACAACAAAGAAGGAGAAGTAGTCCGTACAGTCCCTCTTTACGAGACTATGGAAAGACAAGTAGAAGACAGAGGTGACGGAACCGGGGAATTCCTGTGGCCCAAGATGCAGAGGTACGACGGTAAGTGGTTCGGCTTCGACTCTGCAGTACTGTCGAAGAAAAGAGCACAGTATCTCGACAGGATGCAGTTTCGTGCTCAGTACTACAACAACCCGAATGACCCAGATAACAACGCAATCGACCCAGAATACTTCCAGTACTACGACAAAGCCTTTCTTAGTCGCTCTGGTGGTAGCTGGTTCTACAAGGGAAGGAGACTGAATGTCTTTGCTGCAGTTGACTTCGCATTCAGTCTACGACGCAGGGCTGACTATACTTGTATTGTGGTTGTCGGGGTTGATTCTGATCACAACTATTATGTGCTTGATATTGAGCGTTTCAAGACTGACAAGATCTCGGATTACTTCGACCACATCCTCAGACTCCACCAGAAGTGGGACTTCAGGAAACTCAGAGCAGAAGTAACCTCAGCACAACAGGTTATCGTTAAAGACCTCAAGGATAACTACATACGAAGGCATGGACTGGTACTCAGTATCGAAGACTTTAAGCCGCATAGGGCGCAAGGCTCTAAAGAAGAGCGCATCGAAGCGATACTACAACCTCGGTATTCGAATCGCCAGATGTGGCACTACCACGGCGGTAACTGCCAAGTACTGGAGGAAGAGTTAGTACTTCAGAATCCACCGCACGACGACGTTAAGGATGCTTTGGCTAGTGCGGTAGACGCAGCAGTTCCTCCTTCGAGAATGCACAGTACTACATCAAGTTTGAAAACATTTCAGAAAGCTTCCCGCTTTGGAGGGTATAGATAGTGGCCGGTGAAACTCTAGAACTAAAAGATTTGATCATAGAGGATGCTCTTGGCTGTCGAATCTCTCAATACTGGCATTCGTGGAACAACTCCCGCCAGAACAGGGTGAGCGAGTGGAAAGAAATCCGCAACTACATCTATGCTACGGATACCTCCCACACGACCAATTCCAGTCTTCCTTGGAAAAACACCACCCACATCCCTAAGGTCTGCCAGATCCGGGACAACCTCTACGCCAACTATATGGCTAGCATGTTCCCTAAGCGGAAGTGGATGATCTGGGAAGGTGACTCTGAAGAAGACCAAGAGAAGCAGGATACCATTTCCAACTACATGCAGTGGGTGGTATCCCACCGTTCCTTCAAGGAAGAGATGGGTAAGCTTGTTCTGGACTACATCGACTACGGTATCTGTATCGGTACTGTCGAGTGGTCTGACGAACGGGTAGAACGCCCGGGTGGTATGCAGGTAGGGTATGTAGGCCCCAAGCTTCGCCGTATTAACCCAATTGATATCGTGTTCAATCCGGTAGCCACCTCTTTCCAGAATACTCCCAAGATTGTACGCAGCCTTGTTACTCTAGGGGAACTCAAGAAGACCATCGAAGGTCTTTCTTCAGACGCCCAGCAATACGAAGAAGCCAAAGCTGTCTACGACTACATCAGGAATGTACGCCAAGAGGCTGCTAACTACACCGGAGTAGACACCACAAAGGACGAATACTACGTTGTAGACGGATTCGACTCCTACAAACACTACCTGGATAGCAATTACGTAGAGGTTTTGACGTTCTACGGCGACTTTTACGACCAAGAAGCTGATAACCTACACGAGAACTACAAAATCGTCGTGGTGGACCGCCACAAGGTACTCTATAAGGAAGCTAATTCCTCCTTTATTGGTCACCCTTCCTTTGCTTCTGCTGTCTGGCGTGTCCGACAGGATAACCTCTGGGGCATGGGGCCTCTGGATAACCTGATTGGTATGCAGTATCGCATCGACAGCATCGAAAACCAGAAGGCAGATATGGTAGACTTGACTACTCTGCCTCCTCTGAAGATTAAGGGCTACGTAGAAGACTTTACTTGGGGCCCGATGGAGAAGATTTACCTGGGTGACGACGGTGACATCGACGTTGTACTCCCTGATTTTAACCCTGTAACAACTAACATCGAGATTTCTTCCTACGAACAGCGTATGGAGGAAATGTCTGGCTCTCCCAAGGAAGCTATGGGTTTCCGTACTCCGGGTGAGAAGACAAAGTACGAGGTACAGCGCCTAGAGAATGCTGCCTCTCGTATCTTCCAGAGCAAGATTGCACAGTTCGAAGAGCAGGTAACCGAACCCCTCCTGAACTACATGCTGGATCTTGCTGCAAGGAATATGTCCAAGACTGTTATCCGAGTGATTGATGACGAGGTTCAGTTGGCTGTATTCGAAGAGCTTACCCCAGTTGACATTACAGGCTCAGGCCGAATCAAGCCGGTAGCAGCTCGTCACTTTGCGGAGAAAGCAGAATTCGTACAGAACATCAACCAATTCTACCAATCGGGTATCGGTTCAGACCCAGAAGTACGTATGCACCTTTCGTCTATCCGTCTTGCTGAGATGGTAAACACCGTATTGGATGCAGAGCAGTACGACATGTTTGAACCCTACATCAGGATGCAGGAACAGGCAGAGGCTCAGAAGCTTCAGGGTGTCCAGCAAGAGGAGGTACTCGGTAATGCGATTACTCCTGCCGGTCTCACGCCTGATGACGTAGAGCTGACTCCGGGAGACATCGAAGGTGTCTAACCTCAACACTCGCTGGACTAAAGGCTTACAGGGAGAAAAGAAAGAAGGTCTGGAAAAACTTGTGAGGAACTCTCACATCGTACTATCCAGGTTAAAGACAATACTTGAGGAAGATCTGGAATTTTTCCAGAAGGTGGTGGAGACAGACTACGATTCTCCTAGCTGGCACTTCCGACAAGCACATTTAAACGGGAAGCAGGACTACGCTAGACAAATGCTTAGACTGCTCGAATTCTTAGAAAGGAAGTAATACGCTTATGACCGAAGACGTATTCAACCAACAGCCTGACGATACGACCAATACGCAGGTACCAGAGAAATTCTTCGACACTCTTGTAGGAGAAGGAAAGAAGTTCAAAGATCCCGAAGAACTCGCCAAAGGCAAGTGGGAATCCGACAACTACATCCAAACTCTGGAGAAGAAGCTGGATGAGTTCCGTAAAGAACTTGACCAGCGTGAAACGGCTAAAGAGATTGCAGACCGATTGAACGCTCAGCTAGCCAACCAGGCACCAAGTAATGAGGGGTCACACCAGACTCCGAACGAAAACGGTGGTGGAAACGATGATCTAACTACACAGAAAATGGAAGGTCTATCCAAGGAAGAGCTTCTTAAACTTCTGGATGAGCGTGATCGCATGTCGAAAGCGCAACAGAACAGGCTTGAAGTGTCTCGGACTCTTTCCGAGAAGGTAGGGGCTACTGCTCCTAAGTGGCTGGAAGACAAGGCTAGGGAACTAGGTGTAACCAAGGAATACCTGCAGCAGCAGGCTGAAGTATCACCGAAGGTTTTCTACAACCTCGTCGGACTTAACCAGAGTGCACCTAAGGGTGGCACTGGATTTGTTCCACCCCAGTCTTCCTTTAATACTCAGGCCCTAGACTCGGGTACGCAGGTACGAAACAATTCGTACTACGAAAAGATTTTCAAGGAAAATCCCAAGATGCGGTTTGACCCCAAGTTGACTGTCCAGATGCACAAAGATGCTCAGAAGATGGGTGCGTCCTTCTTCGATTAATAGAAAGGAATAAGAGATGTCTGGTTTTACGACTGGCTCCAATGATCATCTTATTCGCAGTAATCTCTGGTCGGCTCGCCTGAAAGAGGTTCTCGAAGATGAATTGATGGGCACCAAATATGTTGACATGATCACTGACTTCCCGGATGGCGATACGATTAATATCCCGTCTATCGGTCAGGCTGAAGTCAACGACTACACGGAAGATTCGTCTGTTGTCTACAACGCGATGGATACCGGTAACTTCACCTTCTCGATCACTGATTACAAGTCGTCCGCGACCTATATCACCGAGAAGATGAAGCAGGACAGTTTCTACATGGATCGTCTGGTCGCTTCGTTCGTGCCTAAGCAGGCTCGTGCTCTGGCCAAGTCGATGGAAATTGATATCCTGAAGCAGCCTACCCCGGCTGGTACCGCAGGCCAGACGACCGCAAACACGAACACGATCAACGGTGCAGAACACCGCTGGATTGGTTCGGGTACCAACGAAGTAATTGCTCTGGAAGATTTCGCTAAGGCTCGTTATGCTCTGGATATGGCTAACGTACCGATGACGAATCTGGTTGCAATTGTTCACCCTTCGGTGGAGTTTGAGCTGTCTACGCTTGCTAACCTCGTGAACGTGTCTAACAACCCGAAGTGGGAAGGCATTGTTCGTGATGGTATGTCGGCTGCTGGTATGAAGTTCTCTATGAACGTCTACGGTTTCGACGTCTACACCTCGCAGAACCTGCATGTCAATACTGCCTCTGAGCAGATTGGCACGCCTACGGCTGCTGCTGGTGTGAACAACCTCTTCTTCTCTGCTGCATCGGATGTCCTCCCGATTGTGGGTAACGTCCGTCAGGCACCGAAGGTTGACTCCGAGTTTAACAAGGATCGTCAGCGTGAGGAATACGTCACGACTTGCCGCTACGGCTTCAAGTTCTTCCGTCCAGAAAACATGTGCATTGTCGTTACCGACACTGACCAGGTTTAAGTAACATAGGAAAGGAGAACTAAAATGTCTTGGATGAATAGTGACGGCTTGTTCGTCAAATTTGGCCGGGAAGAAGCTGATACCGCTGCTGGTGGTGCTTACAACGTAGACGGTGCTACTAAGGAAGTCTCTGTGACTATCCCGTACACCGAGCTGCTGAGTGCTACTGCTGCTATCGTGGGCTCCGTGGGTAACCCCGGTGCTCGTGGTGTCCAGCTTCCTAAGGGTGCTCTGATCGAAGAAGTGGAAATTGTGGTTACCACGGCGTTTACCTCGTCTGGTACTATCGGTTCCGCAACCTTCGTTTCGGGTACTGTGGAAGCAGGCGACCGCAGCACTGCCGCTGACGTGGATGGTCTCACGACCACTGCAGCTACCGGTACGGCTCTGGGTCTTGCTACGGCAGGCACCATTACCGTTCTTCGTCAGGGCTCTACGGGCCACGGCGCAGACATCGGTGGGTCAGCTCTGGCAGAAAACCAGATCCTGGTTGCAGCTAACTCCGCCCACGCAACTCACCCGTACACTGCCGGTGAGCTCGTCATGCGGATTCGCTACCGCTAATAGGAGGTAGAGACTATGACTCAACCTACCAAAGCAGCTAGCCTGATGGCCTACGGGGACTCTAAGCCCCTTCTGGCTGATGCTCAGGTTGCAGCTATTGCTGATATCTCTGTGACTGGTACCTATGCTACCGACGACACGCCTATCGAGACTGCTGTTAACGGCATCTTGGCTGCTCTTCGTTCGCATGGTCTGATTGCAGACAGCTAACAAAAACTAAAGGGGTGCTTCCTTGGCTAACGTATCTCACGCTGCTCTGACAGGCTCTAATCTGCATGAACCAAAAGGTGCTGCAGAAGCTTCGGCTAATACTGTCTACAGAGCTGACGGTGCTGGGAGCGGTAGCTGGGAGGCACCCCTCAAACTTATTGAACGGAGAACTTTCTCTGGTCTTACATCAGAAGAATTCACAGGTCTTTCTGGATACAGAGCTTTGTGGATTACTATCGAAGGTGTTACTTTTAGCTCTTCTAGTATACCAATTATTCAAGTAGGGACATCTGGAACATACAGAACGTCTACTTATATCAACTCTATTCTGAATGCTTCTGATGACGATGTAAACGGCACACAGTCTGGTTTTCAGTTATGTGATGCCCAAACCTACACTAGTGGCTTTGGTATAATTCAGATCTCGAATTTTAACAACGCAAGCTGCCCTACATCGGCACAAGTGAGTTTTATCGAAACAAGTGTCAATATTCTTTTTTCATCGACAAGTCCTAGTGTTGTAAGATGGAACGGGGTAGGAGTTTACCCTACAGCAGAGGCTCACGCAAAGTTCAAGCTGACAACTACGGCAGGTACCAGAACTATATCTTCTGGCTATATGACCGTATTCGGGATAGAATAAAATGCCACTACACTCAGCAATCACAACACAGTCTGAATTGCACCAACCAAAAGGTGTTGCTTCTGCCTCAGATAACACTGTTTATGTAGCAGATGGTGCAGAATCAGGCTCTTGGGATTATCTCTGTAAAGAGGTTTCGACAGGATCTTTTACTAACACAACCTCTAAAGAGATAACAGGGCTGGGGGATTTTGCAGTAGTATACCTTACTGTTCCTTTCATTGAGTCTTCCTCAACCACAAACCACTGGATTCAAATGCAGGTAGGAAACGATAGCGGGTACACTACGTCTACTCGGTACTACTCCTACAACTGGAATTACCAAGATAACTCTTCAAACACCGCAGCAACTTCTTGGCGAGTAGCATACAGTCTGGACACAAATCTTGCTCTCTGGGGTGAACAAACCCTTGTGGTCTGTGTAACCAACTTCAACAAAGACTACAATAGTGTTATGACTTCTTATGAAAATCTGGATAGAGAGCAATCTACTAACGCTCTAGTATATCCGGGTACAGGTCTAATCAAGGAATCAAAGTCTTACAACAAACTTCGTCTCACAGCAAATTACTCTTTCGATGCTAACGACATGACAGTAGTAGGTATTAGAGGATGACGATAGAACACTCTGCTCTGACCGGAGGACAGCTACACGAACCAAAAGGTGTCGCTTCTGCAAACGCCAACGACTTTGGTTTTGCTTCTTCCTCTGCCATCTCTTGGGGGAAGCTTATAGGAAGTTCTACTGCTACAGCCTCTGCCTCTTCAGAGCTTGAGTTTACAAACTTAGGTGACTACCTGATGGTACGCCTGACTTTTGTAAACCTGCGGCGAGCAACTTCGAGCACTACCCTCAGGCTTAGTCTTTCTACGAATAACGGAAGCTCTTACACTTCTTCCAGCGTCTACGGAACTCGGTGGATGGACGCAGGAGGTGCTGCCTCAGATGAAGCAGCCTCTTTCAATCTTTCTGGAGACAACACCCTCCTGTACAACACAGGGGTTGTATGCCTCTACAATCTTGGAACTGTTCAGGAAACAAGTATGCAAGGCCACATGATCTGTAGTTCGTCTACCGGAGGCGGTGGAACTGCAAGTGGTCAATACATAGTAGGTATCTTTCAAACCTCTGCTGCAGTAGACGCCCTCAAGATTACTTCGTCTTCCGGTAATCTTACCTCTGGCAGCGTTTACCTTGAAGGCTTCAAGGGAGGAGCGTGACATGCGCAAAATTAACTGGCTAGTCATCCACACTGCAGCTACTCGCCCTAGTATGGATATCGGGGCTAAGGAAATACGTAGCTGGCATAAGGCTAAAGGCTGGTCTGACATCGGTTACCACTATGTTATTCGGAGGGATGGACGTGTCGAAAAAGGACGACCAGACGCTCGGGTGGGCGCTCATGTGGCTGGCTATAATCGTGATAGTATTGGCATTTGTCTCGTCGGCGGAGTATCCGAAAACCTAGTCCCTGAGAACAACTACACAGAAGCCCAGTGGAGGGCTCTGGAAGAGCTTTTACACAAGCTGGCTATCAAGTACCCGGAAGCCTACGTTCGCGGCCACAGGGACTTCCCAAACGTCCAGAAAGCGTGTCCCTGCTTCGATGCTGAGCCTTGGGCTGCTAAGCACGGTTTCCGTATCAAGACCAAGCAGAAGCACTGGGTTAAGGAAATCAAGAATTCTCGGACTATCGCAGGTGCCAGCATGATGGCTCTTGGCGGCACCGGAGAAACACTGAAGGATACAGCAAATGAAGTTTCTGCTCTGGCAGCTTACACCCCTTGGATTTCTGCAGTCGCTGCAGTACTTATGGTTGTCGGTGTTGGACTCGTTGTATACGCAAGGATAAGTGATGCTCGTAACAATCCTAAGTTTTCTGGGAATCCAGAGCCTTCGAACAGTACTGATTAAGGTAGCTATTTACGGTGGTATCGGTCTGGCTTCTTGGATACTTGTTTGGCTTGCTGGCTATAATAGTGCTAAGGAGCATTACCTGGATCAAGCGAGGCTTAACCAAGCACGACTCGAAAGACAAATCGACGATTTCAGAAACAAATTCGAAACAGAGCTAGAACAGAAGGAAATTCTTCAGGAAGCTCTAGCGCAGGAACTAGCTAAGGATGATGAAAAAGCTGTTGAAGACCCTGGCAGTACTACTGAGTGCATTGGTACTGACGGGGTGCGCCGCCTCAATCAAGGGTTCGGTCACCGCTGATCCTCCACGGCAGCTTACCAAAGCGTGTCCCAAACCTGTCAAGATTGACCCTAAGCGTAACCTAGAAAACCAGTGGCGTAAAGACAGGAAGAGTCTGGTGACCTGCAGGAATAGACATGGTAACCTCGTACAGTACTACCAAGGAGCCAACAGGGTTCTCGAAAAATGACAGTATCGCTTAAGCACAACTTCGAGTCCACGGTACCGGACGATCCTAACAGCACCCGAGTAGGCTCTGCTGAGTGGAACGAAGAGCACGTATTAACTGCTGCTACCTCAAAGCTGCTTGGTACTACTGCAGCCAGTACTACTGTTGCAGAGATTACTATAGGAACAGGTCTTACACTAACAGGAAGCACTCTGACAGCTTCTGCAGGTGCTCCTGCTCTGGATGATATTACTGACGTAACTATTTCAGGTGTAGCGAATGGAGAACTCCTGAAGTATAACGGATCTGCGTGGGTAAACCAGACATTTACACAACTTGGTATAGCTACTCTGACAGGTTCCGAGACCATAACCAACAAGACTATCGACGGAGACAACAATACTATCTCCAACCTAGATTTGGGTAACGAGGTTGATTGGGCTGCAGCAGACGATGTGACTACCGGTACTTTCACTTCTGGCGACAAGGTGCTTATCTACGAAGCTGGTGTAGGTATGCGCAAGGTGGACTACGATGATCTGCCCGGAGCTACTGGTGGACTGAATAATGTCGTAGAGGATACAACCCCTCAGCTTGGCGGCTCTCTAGATGTAAACGGCAACAAGATTGTGTCTACCGCGAACGGTAACATCGACATAGAGCCTAACGGCACAGGCAACGTCCTTCTTGGTAACTTTACTTTTGATGCAGACCAGACAGTAGGTGCGGGCCAAGATAACTACGTACTAACCTACGACAACGGGGCTGGAACAATCGCCCTAGAAGCGGTTGTCGTTTCTTCTATCGAAGGTACGGCAGTTCTCTCTACTGGTGAAGTAGGCGGCACCAAGTTTCTTCGTGAGGACGGTGACGGTACTTGCTCTTGGCAAACTATCTCGGGTGGTGGTGATGCCCTTGTAGCTAATCCTCTCTCACAGTTTGCAGCCACTACTTCTGCACAGCTTGCTGGAGTTATTTCTGACGAAACTGGTAGCGGCTCTCTGGTATTTGCAACATCACCTGCTCTTACTACTCCAAATATAGGAACCCCTTCAGCAGGCACTCTTACTAATTGCACAGGGCTGCCTATTTCTACAGGTGTCTCAGGTCTTGGTACAGGTGTAGCTACAGCTCTCGGCAATGCACTGGATGGTGCTTCTGGCTTGATGAGCTACGATGCAGATACTCTTAAAGCAGATACTGCGGATACGCTTACTGCAGCTTTTACTGATACTTTGGATGACGACGGTACTCAGTCTACAGGCACGTACACCCCGTCTGGAGCTGCGGGTACTTGGTCAAAAGCTATAGTAAACAACGGAGCTTTTACTCTGGCTCCTCCTGCTGCAGCTTCTGGAACTGTAATTTATGGTATGGTATTCATAACTAACGGAGCGTCGGCTGGAGCTATAACCACATCAGGGTGGACCAAGGTTACAGGCGACAGCTTTACGACTACAAGCGGACACGACTTTGTGTGTAACTTCGTAGTTGTTGACAAAGGTGGAACAGAGTATTCCCTGCTTAACGTAACAGCAATGCAATAAACCATGACTTTGATTCTTCCAGCAAGATTTCAGGCTGTCAACACAGCAGGAAGTATTGGTCCACTCGCACTACACCAATCAGCTTCGGGGACTTCTGCTTCTCCTTCTGATCCTCATACGTTTTCTAGTTTGAGTATTGGAACAGACACGGGTAACAGGGCCGGTGTACTCTTTGTGTTTCAAAAGGGAAGTGGTCCGCTACAGCCAACCTCTTCGACTGTTGCGGGTGAAACTGCTACTTGGTCTAAAGGTTCAGGTTATGGCGGAGGGGGTGAGACGGTTCGAGTAGACTTGTACTATGTAGAGTTAGCTAGCGTCACAGCGTCTACAGCAAATGTGGAAGTAAACTGGAATACCTCTACTCCCACAGCTGCGGCAGTAGGACTAATAACTTTGGATAATGCAACACCTACACCAGCTACTGGGCCTTCTTATGGAAATACTACGGCTACTCCGGCTAATATAGGAAGCTGGTTTGGCACAGGAATGCCCGCAGGATCTATAGCTATTGTTGGTGGTTGCAATGCAGACGGGCATGATGCGGATTGGGTGACTGAAGGAGTATACTGGTCGGTCAACATAGAGGGTTATATTGAAGATGGTGTTAACGATCTCCAGTTTATGACTGCTTACTATATCAACGATACAGGAAGTGCTTTAAGTTCTGGAGATTCAAAAACTTCGCCAGACTTCACAAACGATGAATCACATGTAACCCCTTGGACTGGGCACGGCTGGAATAACGGCTAGGAGATCTTGGAATGAAATTTACACTTTTAGAAATAGTGCAAGATATCCTGAATGATATCTCTGGGGACGAAGTGGATAGCATCTCGGATACTACTGAGGCTACCCAGATTGCTAACATTGTTAGATCTACATACTACCACCTTGTCTCTCAAGTAAATCTGCCAGAACACAAAACACTGTTCAAGCTTGATGAGACTACTTCGACAACCCCTACCACGATGACTCTACCAGATGACGTCTTGAGAGTTGACTGGATCAGCTACGACTTGAAGAACGACCCCGGGGCTTTCTCTGGTGGTACTTTCTCTGGTTCAGGATTTGATACTTACGAAGTTTCTATGTATGGTAGCATACAGTATATGCCGCCTAACGAGTTCTTCAAGATGATCGGTGAAAGGAAGTGGGATGGTACGGAGATCCTCTCGTATACCTTTACCGGCGCTGTAGATACCCACGAGGTGAAGTATAAAACAAACGTAAATCCAAGTTTCTATACTGTACTAGAAGACTACTACTTTATCTTTGATGCTCTTGATACAGACATCTCTCCAGATTATCTGGAGTCTGCATTGTCTCTGTGCTACGGTTTGAAGAAGCCTACGTTTGAATTGTCGGATGGCTTTACTCCAGATCTGGACGCTACTGAATTTAACTGGTTCATGGAAGAGGCCAAGTCAGCAGCGAGTATCAAGCTGAGGCAGGTAGACGATCCTGTTGCTTCCAAGAGAGCTAAAAGAGGTTGGATTAGATCACAGAAAAGTAAGAATGTTCTATCTAACATACCGACTTACACTTCAAATTTTCCTAACTACGGCAGGAGACGCTAAGAATGTATTCTACTTATGATGACGACCGTGCATCGCGTATTCGTACCATCGACCTTGGTAACAACAAGATCTTCATGAAGCAGACTGATCCGTTTGGTTTGATTGAAATCTCTTTTGAACGAGGCGGTATTCCTGATGAACTCAAAGGACGCTATACTGGTTTTGATTACGCTAGGCGTAAGATTGAACACTACTTGAATTCTAAGAAACGTGGTCGGGTAGTAACCGACGTAGAGCAGGAAACTGCTAAAGACTCTGATCGGGTAGAAAAGATTAAGGAGTAATTCCTTTGCCAAGAAGTGCTGGCATTTCAGTCGAGAATAGTTTTGTCAAGGGTCTGGTAACAGAGGCTACTGGTCTTTCGTTTCCTGAAAACGCTTGTACTGAAACTTTCGACTGCGTATTCAAGAAGACTGGTGAGGTAATTCGTCGGTTAGGTTTTGAATACGAATCTAGCTACACTATTTACGACACTACTGCTACGGCGGCAAGAGGAGAGAATGCTGTTACTACGTACCTGTGGACTGGTGCAGGTGGTGACGGCAACTCCTCTTTTGCTGTAGTACAGCTAGGTCAATACCTCCACTTTTATTCTATCGCGGACTCTCTTTCTGCTAACAAACACGCTACTACTATCAACTTGGATAACTTTGATGTATCCGGTTCTACTTCCCCTTATAGCTATCAAGTATCGTTTGCTCAGGGTGCAGGTAGGTTGTTTGTAGTAGGGCAGTTTCTTGAACCCTTTTACGTAGAGTACACACCTTCTACGGATACCATCTCTTCTGGCACACAGATCACTCTTGAGATCAGAGACTTTGATGGAGATCCAGCAGACACGCTTGAAGTGGACCAGCGTCCTGCTGCTTCTGTTACCACAGATACTGCAGTAGTAAACGCTCACCTGTACAATCTGATGAACCAAGGTTGGGCTGATGCTGTCTATACGGATACACCCGGGCAAGAGAACCCGGTTAAAGATTGGGACTCTGCTGAGTCTACTCTCCCTTCCAACTCTGACAGGTGGTGGCAGCTTAAGAATGCTGACGAACAGATGGATATGGGGGAGCTGGATAAGTACCCGGTGACAACCACAGAAGCACCTAAGGGTCACTTTATCTTCAACGCATTTGATCTGGACAGAAGCTTAGCTACAGGATCTGATAGCTCCGGTGGGGCTGAGTCTTTCGACACTCTCTGGGGTAGAAGTGGTCTGACTAACAAGGCATCTACTCTTACGGTAGACACTACAGGTTATCGTCCGTCTAGTGTGGCGTTCTACGCTAACCGGGTGTTCTATGCTGGTGTTAACGACGCAGGCTACAACGACAAGATCTACTTCTCTCAGATCCTCCAGGATATCTCTCACGCTGGTCACTGCTACCAAGAGCAAGATCCTACTTCTCAGGACTTCTACGACCTCCTCCCTACGGATGGTGGGGTTATTAACATCCCTGAGATAGCTAACGTAGTACACATGGCAGCTAACCAGAATAGTCTGTACATTTTTGCTACTAACGGAATCTGGCAGATTACTGGTTCTGAGGGTATCGGTTTCAAAGCAACAGACTACGCAGTAGCAAAGATCTCTAGTGCTCGTAACGTCGATAACAAGAGCTTTGTAGACTTGAACGGTATTCCTGCGTGGATTAACGCAGAGGGTATCTGGATTCTGCAGAACGACCAGACTCTTGGTAGCTCCAGCATCACAAGTATTTCCAAGGATACTGTTCAGTCGTTCTTTGAGGAGATACCTTCGGAGTCTATTTCGTACATTAAAGGTGAGTACAACGCAAAAGAACGTATCGTCTACTGGTTTTACAAGAATTCGATAGGCAGTACTACCTCTGAGCAGTATGAATACGACAGGTGTTTGTGTTTCAATACTGAGACAGGTGCCTTCTATCCGTGGAAGTTGAATACAGACTCAGACATCAAGGTTATCTCTGCTGTTGTGGCTATTGGCTTCGGACAAGAACAAAGTGAGGTTAACGTAACTTCCAACTCTGGTGTGGATACTGTCACTCTTGCAAACTTAAGCACTAACGTAACTGTAGATGCTCTTGTGTCTACATCTGTTGCAGGTACCCTAAAGCTTCTTGTTGAGAATGCAGATGGAGATATTACTTGGGCTGAGAGTAGCGACACAGACTATCTTGATTGGACTACTGCTCTTGGGACAGGTAAGAACTACAGCTCGTACTTCATCTCTGGATACAAGGTGCGAGGTGAGGGTCTCAGGAACCAACAGAGTAACTACATCAGGGTACACTCTCGTATAGAAGCTAACTCTGGTCTTCAGATACAGGGTGTGTGGGACTACTATACTTCGGATGGTGCACGGTGGAGTACTCCTCAGCAAGGTTATATAACCGGAACCAACCAGATGTATTCTGAACGCAGACTCAAAATCAGAGGCAACGGTCTAGCCTTACAGCTTCGTTTTGCTTCAGAACAAGGTAAACCGTTTAACGTAATCGGGTGGTCTACACTCGACAGCATCAGTCAGGTACCTTAATGCTCCTCAGACTTGCACAACCAGAAGATACAGAGTTCATACTGGAAGCTGCCAGAAGTATCCACGAAGGTTTCAACGACATAGAATTCGACGAAGATACAACTCTGGACAGTATCTTTGCTTTCCTCGAAAAACAGGAGGACGGAGATACCTCGGAAAGTATGTTGGTGGTTGCCTTCGACAAGGAAGGGTTGCACGGAGTAATAGCTGGTATGCTAAACCTTACTCCTTTCTCTACCAAGAAGGTTGCTTCAGAGCCTCTATTCTGGACTGACGGAAGTCCTCAAGCTTTCAAGATGCTCCACACTGCTTATCGTGTTTGGGCGGATAAGGTAGAAGCAGACGTAGTTACTATCTCTGCTCCTCCTAACAAGGAGTTCAGCAAGTACGAGAAGTTCTACTCCAATCTTGGTTACAAGCCTTACGAATACAAATTTATAGGAGAATCAAAATGGGTCCAGTAGTAGGTGTTGTTGCCGCTATCGGCGCTATAGTCGGTACTGGTCTTCAGTTCCTCGGCCAACAGAAGGCTGCGGCTGCTCAACGTAAACAAAACAGGATTGCTAAACGACAGGCTGATCTCGAAGCTGCTCGTAGGCGCAGGGCTATCTTGCGAGAGTATGCTTTGAACCGTGCAAAGAGTGTGGCTCAGTTTGGTGCTGCAGGTGCTGGCTTCGGTAGTTCTGGTCTGTTTGGTGCAACTGCTAGTCAGTCGGGTGCTGCAGGTGGAAGCCTTGTAGCAGTCAACCAGGCTCAGCAACTAGGTGGACAACAGCTTAAAGCACAGAATGCTGAGTCTAGAGGTAACCAGCTTGCAGGTATCGGTCAAAGTATAAGTAACCTTACTGAGTATGGTGTTAATACTTACGACCGCCTAGCTTAAAGGATAGATAGTATGGAAGGTGTATCCTTCACACTCGACGATACTGCTGAAGAGACAGGTGTAACCTTTGAGAACAAGCCTGTCATAGCGACGGAAGAAGCGAAGGTAAGGGCTGAGCAGGCTCAGGTTGCTTTCGGCAATTCTGTACGTCTAGATCCCCAGGAAATGCAGAATGTAATCGAGTTTGACGGAACCGATAACAGCTACCGGGAGATTCTTCAGCAGATTGAGACTGATGCTATGTCCAGCGAGAAGGAATCCTTGCTGAACGAGACCCTTCAACAGAAGGACGACATCGGTTTTGCCTCAGCTTCACAGATTGATCCATCTACTCTGGCTAGACCCACAGAGACTAACATCGAAGAAGCCTACGCTTCTAACATGCTGGACGTAGGTGAAGCTGTAGTAAACGAAGAACTGCCGCCTACCTCTGCTGTCCCTGCTCTTCGTGAGTGGGCAGAGAATAACGTATTCGACGTAGCTATCTCCAAGCAGGCTATGGCTCGTATCGAAAAGCAGGATACAGGCAACCCACTAGGCGACATCGCAGACTTTGCTCAGGTGGTTATCCCCTTCCGCCAAGGTGCTATCCTTTCTAACGAAGTAGAGGGTGAAACCGGAGGTAAGTTCCTTGAAGGCACCGGGGCTAACATGCTCAAGCAGATTGCCTACATCAAGGGTATCGAGGATAAAGCTGAGCGCAAGCGTGTGTTCAACGAAACTGTAGACAAGATTGCTGAAAGCTCTCTGGACTCTGCTTACGAATTTGCTCGCAACTACTCTGAGATTACTGACGAGAGTGCAAACTACATCACCCTTTTCACCGAGGGTATGGACCTTCTCGACGTAGCTACCCTTGGTGGTGTATCTGCTGTAAAGGGACTAGCTGGCCTTTCTAAGGGTCTGGTTAAAGGTATCGCCAAGAAGAACCCTGTAAAGGGTATCGCAGAAGAGACTGTTGACTCTGCTGGTTCTGTAGCTGTGTCCCTTTCTCGTAAGGGTGACACCACCAAGACTGCTGCAGAGGTTGAAGCAGGTGAACTCTACGACACCTACTTTACTGTATTCAACCCAGAGCGTATCTTTACTGGTGACACCAACCTTGCTGCTGGTGCACAACAGATGATCCGCGAACACCTGAAGCACGGCACAGATGAAGTGTCTGAGAAGCTCCGCTCCGCTAACTTTGGTGTAGACCGAGTATCTCCTCTGGAATTGAAGTATGCAGTAGAAGCTACCCAAGCTCAGATCAGGCAGGACTACCGAGGTCTGAGGTTTGTCAACGTATCAGATACTTCTAAGCTGAATCCAGCTACCAACACCTACAGCATAGCTATGGATATCGGTAAGAAGGATGGTAGCCTGTGGGCTTCTGAAGCTGCTGCAAAGAACTACGCTAGCAAGTTTGTCAAGCTTAAGACTGACGACTACGAGATCTTTGAGCAGGGTGGTAAGTGGGGTATCCGTATCGAAAAGGATATCGACGAGTTTGCTGGCTTCCGCAAGGCTATGCAGGAAGGTGCTATCGAAACTACCGAGACGTTCAACGATTCTCTTCCTAACCTCTTTCTTGGCAGGCTCAGGGAGTCGTCTAGCGTAGAAAGTAAGGGTGCCTTTGACACCAAGCTTGCTTCTCTCCACGGTGCTCAGGATATGTATAAGACCTTCCAGGTTGTATCCAAGCCCTACTTCGATCTTATGAAGCGCAAGGAAGACTACGCAGAACTTGGTAAGGTGTTCAACTATCTTCGTGAGACTGTAGACACAAAGACAGGTAAGGTAGGTAGGTGGGCTGAAGATGCAGGTGACTTCGAGAACCTGTTCTTCTGGATCAACAACAAGATGCCTACCCCTGAGCAACACCTTGCTTACTGGTCCTACCGCCAAGCTTCGGATATCGAGAAGGTGTTGGCTGATACCTCACGCCACGCTACATACCTGCGTCTCGGTGCACAGAAGGTTTCCACTTCTGGTAAGATGGGCAAGAACAAGATAGACATCTCGGGGAACATGCGTATCCTGGATAGGGAACGCGAGACAGTTGATCTCGGAGGAAAAGACGACTTCTTCAAGATGGCTATCATCGACAAGGATGGGAACATCAAGGTCACCTCTAACAAGGGACAGCTTGATGACCTCAACCAGGCTCTGTCTAACAACTGGGAAATCGCTAAAGCTGTAGAAGGCGGAGGTGTGAAGGTTGGTAAACAGAGGGTACACTATATTCTCTCAGAGGCTGGACTCAAGAAGGACCGCCTGAAGATGTCTGACACCGGTACAGGTTATACTGGTGGCGGCCACTTGATGAACGAACACCCGTTCTATGTCAAGATTGCTAACATCTCTGATGACGTGTACACCGGGGACGACGTACTGGTTAACGCTTTCTCTCTCCAGCAGGCCAGGGATATAGCTGAGGACTTTAACAAGGCCAAGAAAATGTTCTGGGCTGGTGACGATAGCTGGCGTACCTTTGCTCGCGACCGTCTTCCTTTCATGGAACCAGACGACTTGGAAAAGTTCCTTCAGGTTCGCCGGGGTGACGTAGATGCTGTAGGTCTCCGTGCTGGTCAGAAGTATTCTGATGCCGGTAACCTGCCAAAGAATGTTCTCAAATACGACAACAGCAAGTTTGACGAGATCGGGGACTACGAACGCAGGTTTGCTGAAGAGCGTACAAATCCAGACCTCAAGGTTATGCGTGAGGAGACCAAGGGTAAGTACACTGTCGAGACTGCTCCTAAGCTGGATGCTGGTGCTGCCCTCCAGAAGGGTATGAACGTAGCTGTTACTGCTCGTATGCAGAAAGACTCTCTGGTACGAGGTGTGTCTGGCTGGGTAAAACAGTTCGACAAGGTGCTCAACAAAGAGAAGTGGACTCCAGAGAAGATCTGGCAAGACCCTATGGGCTTCCTCAACGACGACGACGTATACCTCTCTGCTATCTCTGAAGTAGCGAAGTGGAAAGCTGAGACAGCTCGCCAAGCTATGCTTCGTCAGATCGACTACGGTACGGCTACTGGTCGTGTAGTAGACATGCTCGGTGAGCGTATCCAGGAGATCATGCACGGTAGGGGTCAGACCAGATTGATTCCTCTGCACCGCCTGCCTTCTATCAAAGATCCCCTGGTTTTCTCTCGTGCTCTGGCTTACAACGCATACCTCGGTCTGTTCAACATCCAGCAGATTGCAGTTCAGGGTATCGGTACTCTGCACCTCGCAGCAGTAGCTCCGCAGTACTACACTCGCGGCGTAGCTGCAGCGATGGCTTTGCGTTCAGCTACTTATACCTCCAGAAGGAACATCCTCTCGCACTTCGGAAAGAACTTCTCCAAGCATACAGGTTTGTCTGCAGACGAGTTTGCCCAGATGGCTACCGATATGCGTACCTCTGGTTGGAGTGAGATGGGTGGTAGCATGGCTCAGATTGCTGACGATGTTACTGGTGCTCTCATGCAAGGTAAGGTAGACAAGTTCCTGGATTGGGGTAGGGTTATTCCTACGAGTATCGACAGGTTCCACCGTCTGGCTGCCTGGTCTGTTGCGTGGATGGAAACTAAGGCTGCCAAGAAGGGGGCTACCAACTTCTCCAGACAGGAGCTCACGGATATTCTCCGCAGAGCTAACGTACTCTCTGGTAACATGTCCTCTGCTAACAACGCAGCGTGGCAGCGTGGTGCTCTTGCTCCTGCTACCCAGTTTATGACCTATCCTCTGCGTATCATGGAACAGGTTCTCCCGGGTCTTGCTGGCAGGGGTGACCTCACCCGGGCTGAAGCCCTTCGTGTCGTAGGCACCCAGAGCTTTATGTTCGGTCTCCCTATGGGTGGTGCCGGTGCAGCCTTCTCTCTCTGGAGTTTCGACGACACTATCAGAGAACAAGCCTACAAGCAGTGGGGTGTAGAGATCGACGACTCGTACGCCGAGTGGCTTATGGATGGTGTACCCTCTACGATGCTGGAGTGGATTACCTCTTCGGAAGGTCTGAAGGATGGTATCGACATCGACGTATCCCGTCTTGCTCTGGGTCAGGAGAGCATCTTCCAGAGAGCTATCTCTGGTGACCTCAGTATAGGGGAGTTCTTCGCTGGTCCTGCTGGTGCCTTCATCACAGGTGCAGCTAAGGCTGGTATCGTTGATCCTGTCTGGAATGCTTATGTAGGGGCTACCTCTACCGATGACTACGACTACTACCCTATCGCTATGGACGACTTTGTTGAGGCTGCCAGACAGATCTCTACTATCGACGTTGCTTTCAAGGCCAGGGATGCCCTTTTCCGTGGAGTTTGGACGTCCAGGACTGGAAAAGACGAGACCGAGGTAGGATTCGGTGAGGCGATGCTAAACCTCGTCACAGGGGGCACTCCTCAGGATGTTACACTCTCTCGTCTTCGTAGAGGAATTATGTACGAGGACAAGCAGAGAGACACTGCTGCCCGTAAGATAGTTGTAGACCTCTACGCCAAAGGTTTGAAGGCTGGCCAAGACTCAGCTTCCCGGAGATCCTTCTTCGGTCAGGCTAAGGCTGTAGCTACCTACTACAACCTAGATTCTATGACTCTACACAGGCTGATGGTTCAAGCTGGTAAGCAAACCGGTATGCGAGCTGACGCTATCGAAGAGTTGTTCTACAAAGATGGTATCAAGCGTGGTCGTATCGACACAGGTGTGAAACTAGGAGATAACAAGTAATGGTTGATTTCACCAACCCGATTGAAGAACAGGCACCACCGGACCTCACTAGAGGTTACCGTACAGTAGACAACTCTGCTATCGGAGACCTGTTTACCAACGTCGGTAGGACTATGGATACGGCTGCAAAGGCTTACGTTGTAGGTCAGGAGAAGGGTGCTGAAGCAGAACTCGAAGCGTACACGGAGCAGATCTTCTCTGAGTCTGGTATAGAAGAAGAGGTACTCTCTCCGGGTCTGTCTAGGGATCAGAAGAAACTGGCTAAGCTGTCTAAGGCTGCAGAGGCTTATAGTGGCAACAAGGGTAACCTCTATGCTGCCAAGCTAGCCTCGTTCGTCAAAGACATGCGTATGAAGTACCCTCATGCAGACATCGACAAGATCGTAGCTAAAGTCACAGGTATCAATCCTAAGGAATACCTACTCAAGCAGTACCAGAATCAACTGGACAACGCTGAGAAGAATGAGCTTGCTCGCACCAAGAAGTGGACTGATCGTGTAGCCAGCAAAGATCCTTACGCTTCAGATCTTATTGCTGCCTTTGGTGGTATGCCTTCTCCCGAGCAAGAAGCTCAGGCTGAGAAGCTGTGGCTGAAGTACCAGTCTGAAGCTAACATCATCGCAGCTAACACAGAGAAGACCGAGAAGAACTTCAAGCGTGAAGCAGCCTTCATGTTCAACAAGGAGATCACTCCTGTTATGGCTGCTATCGGTAACGCTGGTGCTCTGCTTACCACAGGTGGTGGTCTCAGTAGGGACCAGAAGGACCAGCTACTCGGTGGTATTGCTCAGGCTCGTGCCAAGATCGCACAGCACAGGGCGGTACTTATGGGTAAGTATGGTGCCGAGGTAGACGTCAAGGTTCAGAAGGAAACTCTGGATTCCTACGAAGCTATGCTCAAGTCTGCTTCGGAAGCAGTAACCAAGGACGACATCAATGCTGCCAGCTTCGTAGCCTCTTCGTTCTCGTGGACTCAGAGTGAAGATACTGTCAGGATGATGGAAACTCACGATGAACTATACACAGCCTCTATGCTGGTTGACGCCAAGGTTGTTGACCCTGCCTTTATGGGTACCTTCCTCAAGCTCACTGCGCCGGGAAGTGAAAACTTCCAGAAACTGGTGGAGATGAATGCTATTGCTAAGGGCGAGAACAAGGGTATCTCTGCCAAGAACCTGATGTCTGTCATCAAGAACCAGAATGCTAGCAGTGTCAAGCAGTCGGCTACCTATCGTGGTGCTGTCCAGACTGTAGCTCAGTATCTTGGTGACACTGGTTTGTCTGCTGAATACCTCGAACCTGTAGTAAACAGGTGGCTTACTGAAGGTACCCTTGGTCCTGCAGCTAACGAGTTGAAGAAGGGTGGATCAGATCTAATAGCCTTCCTGTCTGCTCCCAAGATCATTGACAACATTGCTCGTACAGCACCTAACACTCTGCCTAACGTGGTGAAGGGTGTGGCTGAAGCTATCACTACCAACAAGGAATTCCAGGACGAGATCACCGACCTCCGTAAGTACTCGGAGAATGGTAAGATCATGGAAGATGCTTCTGGTGCTCTGGTATACGTAGACAATATTCGGGTACCCAAGCCCTTCGAGACTGCAGCTTCTCGTACCATGCAGACAAAGCTTGGCCCTCTTAACAAAGCTATATCTAACCTCAAGTACGCTGTAGACAAGTCTGGTCAAAGCTGGGATGACTACAAGAGTGCTATCTACCTCACCTTAGGTATAGAAGGTGAACAGATAGAAGGAACTTATGGTATCTTTGAATCACCAAATGAAGATGATATCTCCTTGTCTACGTCTAGCGAAATTGGTCTGGTATGGAACGATCCCAGTTCCTCTGAGAAACCAAGGGGTATTAAAAATAACAACCCGGGTAACATCGAGTTTGGCTCGTTCACTAAGTCCAGAGGTGCTATAGGTTCCGATGGAAGGTTTGCAAAGTTCGAGACTCCCGAAGAAGGTATCCGAGCTATGCGTGATCTTCTGAATGTATACCAAACTAAACACGGTCTGAGAACACCTCTTGAGATTATCTCTAGGTGGGCACCTCCCGGTGACAACAATCCGACAAGTGATTATGCTGCGAGAGTTGCCAGAGCTATGAACCTAGGTATAACTGATCCTGTTGATCTCAGTGATCCGTCACAAGCAGCTCAATTTATAGCAGCTATGATTAAAGAAGAGAACGGTAAACAGCTCTACGATATAAATGCTATTGAAGAAGCACTCTCGTGATCGAGTATTACCTGATAGTCTTCCTCTTGTTCTCCAACGAAGGATGGACTCCGGGTCACGAAGTCTCTGGGTGGTACCCAAGAAAACAACCCTCCCTCAGCGTATGCCAAGAGAGGGCTGCTCATGCTAACAAAAGTGACCCACCAAGGGGTATCCTTAAGTGGGTCTGGATTTGCAGGGGAGTAGAGAGAGGTCAGTCTCCGCTACCCTCCTGAGAGTATTCTAGTTCGAGTAACATCTGGGCGTAGTGGATAACTTTCAGTACATCCTCTTTACCCTTACCTTTCTTGTTGTGCCTTGTGATGTACTTGACTATGTTCCCTTCGCACCAACCTAGTTCGTTGCCTACTATGTATTCGATAGGTTGGATACGGCAGTCCTTGTAGTGGTTTCCTCCTACCTGTGACTTCAGATAGGAAGTAGAAGAGTCGCTTTCCATAGACCACCGCTTCCTGCTGTGTACTCGATTGTTATCTTAGGAACCCCCAAGCCACCTTGCTTGAGGGTTTCTTTTTGTTCCTTAGCCCAACCTTCTGCTTCTTTCCTGGAGCGGAAGGTTTTGTCTTTATAGGGGGCGTACTCAGCCATCTTTCTCTTTCGTCCAGATCTGGGAGATCTCCAGCATGTGGGTCTCTCCGTCGATAGTCTCTACGAAATCCTCGAAGGACTTGGTGTACCCTGCTTCTTCCATAGCCTGGGTCTCTGCGTCTACGTAGTCCCAAGCTTCTTCTTCGGTGAACTCTCCTGTAAACACAAAGTCTACAATCAAGTCCTCTGTTACAGCAATCTCAACTTCCACAGTAGCCACCTCCTGTTATATCACACACGTCGTTCACCTCAATATGCTCGTCGAATTCCTGTCCCAGTTTGTCAACTGCTTCTTCGTAGGGCACTGAGACGAGCGGTTGTCCACCTCGACTTCCATCTGGATAACAAGTGAATCCTCTAAGTCGATGTGCATATTTTCCAAGTACCTCTCCAAACTCTGCCTCAGAAAAATCCTGATCATCTCTTGCTGGCAGGTTGATGGTGCTTGAGATTGACATATCGACGTAATCTTGTATGTCTGCATTCAACTTGATCCTCCGCTCGTAGTCTAGTGCTAGGTCGATAGCACTCTCGATCTTCTCAGGCTTCACGTCGTACTTTTCGATAAGCCTACGTGCTGCACCGTCTACTGCATACTGGTACTTCCACCTAGTGCCTGCTGTAAGATATCTACGCTTATATGCCACTGCGTATACAGGCTCAATACCAGTAGTAGTGTCAGCAAGCATACCAATAGTACCCGTAGGGGCAATGGCACGATTAGCAACCGGTCTCGAAATACCCAGATGATCAGACATATAAGCACTTGTTCTATCGCTAACACCGCGATAGATATCAAGCCAAGTATGTAACTCATCGGTCACCTCGTATTTGTGTCCACGTTGGATTAGCCACTCGTGAACTCCCATCAAACCCAAGCCAAGCCTGCGGTTCTTCTCCCTTACTCGATACACTTTGTCGTAGGGCAGATCGGCTTCAAGCGTTCCGCAGAGTAGGAAGATTGTTGCGAGTTCGACCACCTGTGCAAATCGGTCAAGAGTGTGTACACGAGAAAGGTTGACACTACCAAGATTGCAAACATCAGAGTCGTCTTCTGAAGTGACTTCAGTGCAGGCATTACGGAGGGTTTCCTTTTCCTTACCGAAGAAGTTGAAGGAGAACCCGGGTTCACCAGTTCTAAGAGCCTGTGAAACATTCTTCTTGAATACCTCTCCGAGGTCTCCTGTCTTCCGGTAGTTAATCAGCCACTCTGTATCGTAGTTCACAGAGATGTTAGTCATATCCAGAGGAGCAGGGAAGTTGAAGTCCTGAGCCTTCAGATCAGCGATAGTCAACCCTGAGGTACCGGCAGGCATGTTGTGCCAGTCCTTTGCTGCGAGGAACTCAGGAATATCCTGGTGCTTCCAGTTCAGAGAGGCATAGATAGCTGACCGTCTGCTTCCTCCCTGCATGACGTTCCGTCCGATCTCATTGACCATCCGCATTTTAGGCACCGGCCCGGATGCTTCCCCGCCAGTTCTTCGAATCGTTGAACCTGCAGGCCGATAAACTGAATAATCTGAACCAATACCTCCGCCTGTGACCAAGCAGGACTCTGCCTTCCAACTGAGATTGGCCCAATCCTCTCGCGTATCTTCTTCAGCTCGGAGTAGATAGCAGTTATTGAAGAACTTAACTGATCGTCCAGCGTAATACAGGTACCTCCCTCCTGGCAGAAATTCCATGTCTCTGATGATTTCGTAGATTGCATCGCCTGTATCCTTTGGTACCTTGTCCCCTACTACCTGATCAGTCAGGGTGCGAGCCAGATCCTCCCAAGTCTCACACCCGTCGTGCCGGTACTTTCGATTAAACGTATCCCGACTAAGCTTTGTATTAAGTACTGGTTCCACTTACTTTACCATAGCTTGCATATAAGTAAATCCGTTAGTAAGCAAGACACCACCCTGAGGTTTCCACCCCTTCTTCATCATTTCTGTTACAGCCTTGACAAGTTCAGATGGAGTAGGCTTGCCAACCAAAGCATACTGTTTCATATTATTAGTCCTTCCATATTTGGTTCTTTGTAATTAGGCCCCTTGAGTACCTTACCGTCGTTGCGGTACACAGGCTTGCCATCTTCGCCCAGCTTACTCATATTACTCTCGTGTACCCGGTTGAACACCTCGTCGATAGGAATACCGTAAGTAGCTGCAGTACCGTAGATTACGTAGAGGAGGTCTGCCAGTTCCTTAGCCAGTTCAGCCTTGGTACCAGAATACATTGCCTCCTCCACTTCACACATCTCTTCGTCCATCAACCTAAGCCTCAGGCAAGCCTTCTCGTGATCGGCATCTGAGTAGGATGGGTTAAATGGTGTATCCAAAGCATGACCAAAGGCTCGGTGGAACTGCCGAACCTTGTCGTAGTTGGTAGTATGCTTCATACAATTTCTCCACAGAACTTCACCTTAGTGCCGAACATATTCGTGTAGTCCTCAACCCAATCCAGAGCACTCTCTTTGTTCTGGGCAGAGAACTTTAACTGGTACCAACCTTTCTTGCCGTCTTCATCCACAAGCTTTTCAACTGCGAGATACTGCTTCATGCTTTACCCTTTCGTTTTGGTTGGGAGGAACGATTAGTCTTACGAGTTACGATACGCTTTACAGAACCAAGCTTGGCGTTAGCGTGCTTCCTTCCGTGGTCCAGTTCTTTACCGTCACCCTTGGAAACCTTACCTTCCTTCTCAGCCTTACGCCTGTCTTGCACACGCTTCTTCCGCTCGTCTTTCATCTTCCGAGAGGAGTGCCAGCGGCGGTACTCCTCAGATGTAATTCCCTTCTTAGGCATATCACAGATCCCCCGTCTTTTTCTTTGTTACGTAGATCTCCAGAATCTTGTTAACCAGATCTAGAGGAAACACTCGTGCACCAAGCAGACATCCGTCGTTGTAAGCGAATATCAGACCAGCTTGAGGGTAGCTCTTGAAGACAAAAATAGTATCAGCATCACTACCTTTGCCGTCGTACTGCCGCTGGAGTGCTTCAGCCCACGAGTGGTAGAAGGTAAGGACATCATCCTTCTGGATAATCTCAGCAAGCTTACCTTGGTTTGTCATCATCAGGTCGGTGTACTCGGTGTGGTTAGGGTTGGTACACTCTTCCTGGTTCTTGAAATTGTAGTCGATAGTAAGAGCATTAGCAGCAAGGCTACCACTCATCAATATCGCTAGGAAGGTCAGGATCAAACGCATAGTTTAGTAACTCCTTCTTTGAAATTCGTTTGGGTTTGTTGACTTCTTTGTGAGCCTTGCTTCGAAAGTACGATGGGTCTGCTATCTTGTTCTTCAACCTCTTAGCGTCCCACTTACGCTTGAGTGTCTCTTTATCAGTCACAACGGACAAAGCTCCTCTAGGATCTCTTCATCAAGCATACCAGACTCATATAGTATAGCAAGAACTTCAGCCTTTGTCAAGTCGAAATTATAGAGGAGTTCCTCCAGGTCGTACTCCTCTGCCAACTTCTCTAGTTGTTCTTCAGTCATAGTGGTTACACTCTCCCCTTTCCAATTCTATCAGTCTTTGAACTTCAGTAAGCGCTTTGTCAGCAGAGTCGTTTTCTACCTGTATTAGTCGAAAGCAACCACCACAAACAACAGGGAAGGTGTACTTACTCGGTTGATACTTTGCGATAGTAGTCATGTCTTCTTTTTCTTCCTCCGTTCTGCTGCCTCTACCATCGCTTTTCGACGTGCGAGATAGGCCTTTTCGTGTTTCTCTAGGGATTCCCTCCGGAATTGCTCAGCCTTCTCTGTGACCTCCTGTTCTGTAGTACCTCTGAAGTAGATCGGGAAGTTCTTTCCGTCTCCGAAGAAGGCTACCCAACCCCAGATCTCGTTGCTGTAAGCTCTAACCTCCAGCTTACGAAGAGGGTGTGCTTCATCCATCTGAGAATCCTATTGCTAGAGCCATGACTAGAAGGAGACACGTCCACACTATGTAGTCTAGATCGTCCACGAGAACACCGTCCACCATACTGAGAACACCGTCCACCATACTACGAACTGCATGAACTTGCTTGTGTGCTCTGCGTTAGCCCGGACAAACTCAGTCCAGAAGTTGTTACCTGCGTGTGTCCAGTGTCCCTCAGAGTCACCACCAGCGTTAAGCCTCTCTTCGCTAGGCATCTTGGGATACTCTCCAGTAACAAACTGCAGAGGCCAGAGTATCCACCCAGTAAATAGAAAGGTAATCGGAGCCAATTTAGTACACCTGTTCATCACTCTCCCCCTCTAATTCTGCGAACTTCCTCGGCAAGTTGCTTGCATAGCCTTCGCTCATGGTTGTATCTGGCCGTCATTTGGAGAAGGTCTTGCTTAAGCCGCTCAATCTCTGACAACAGTACTTCATTACTCATCAACCGTACTCCTTCTTCAGTCGAGCCATAGAGATAAACTCTGGATCGTAGGCTCCGTTCTCTACACCGCGTTTGACCACAACTCCTCGCCACCAGAGCTTGTTGCACTCGCCTGCCCAGGTTGCGTCGTAGTCTTGGAATACTCCTGCAACGCATCCATAAATTTTCTTTCCGCCGACTGTCGTTCGTTCAGCAAAGTCCATAACGTGGATGTGTCCGCAAGTGCACGAGACAAACTCTTTTGTAAGGAGTGAATAAGCAGGATGTTCCCCGCCGATAGGGCGACCCATAACACCACTAACAAAGAAGTGCGCGTAGTGTATTCCGTCAAGCTCGATAACGCCGGGAGTATTACCAACGTAAGGAACCACAGTATCATAATAGCTGGACTCCTGAAGATCATCGAAACTGATAGCGCCCTCAAGTTCTGGCGAAGAGTTGATAGCTTTAGCAATTCTGTGTTCGTGGTTACCATGTAGTTTTACCCTGTATGGGAGTCGTTTCTTTTGCTTCTTAACAGTGCCCCAAAGGCGGTCTTCAAAGTCAACGGCTGCGTTGACATCTGCCTTATAATTCCTGCCAATAAATCCCTTTGTTCCTTTGTCGTAGGATGAGAGCGAGGGCATGTCTGCCGTGTCTCCGATGTTAATAACGACATCCGGTTTGATATCATTGATCAGGTTTCCTAGCCAGATTGCCCGCTTGTTGTGGTGGTCTGGGTGTGCGTGGGGATCAGGGATAACAAGGTGTACCTTACTCATTTGTTTTCTTTCCTGCTATTTCGTACACATTCGTAACAAAACCAAGGCCCACCATTAATACGCATCCAATCGTGTGTGAGTTGCTTACAACCATAACACCTTTTCTTTCTACTCATGTGACTGACTCACTGTATAATCCAGAACAATTTTCTTATAGGCTTCCAGAAAGAAGATGATCTCCATGTAGTTTGAACAGTTGGTAAAGAAACCCATCTTGCCATCGAAGTCCTCGCATACACACACCACCTTTTTGGTACCGTGTTCTCCTACCATATTAAGGATATCCTCTACAGTAGGGAAGGAGGAATCAACCTCTACCTCCTTGAGGAATTCCTTCATAGAGATTACCTTGTCAGTCTTCTTGTCTTCTGTATCGTCTGTCATGAATAATCCTTTAGCAAACTCTTGAAGGTATCTATCTTGGCTTCTGCCTCCTGACACCTAGTCATCAGGTAGGCGTTCTTGTTCTCGAGAAGCTCAATACGCTCATTCAAGTCGTCGATGTAGTCAGAGATGTCTTGAGCTATTTCATGTTTCCAGTCTGTGGTATGTGACACTTGGGTTCTTCCTTGTAAAGTATTTGAGTACTCTCTTGATCTTGCCTACGTCGTCGTGCAACCACCTGGAGATCATGCTGTTACAGTTTCTACAGAGTAGACCACGGATTTCTCCGGTGTTGTGATCGTGATCGACACAGAGATTGTGTCTGTATTTCCTTGTAGTAAACGCTCTAGGGTCTCGTTGACAGATGTAACAAAGTCCATCCTGCTGGCGGACGAGACGTTTATACTCGTGCTCTTTGATTCCATACTTCTTTTCCAGCCTCTTGTAGTCAGGTGGTTTTAGTGGTCGCTTCTGGGACATTAGGTTCTCGCTCTACTCGTGTCAGGAACCGGGGCTTACCTGAGTACAGGAAGGTACGCAGCCCGGGCCAGCAGTGGTTCTTGAAGCCGCAGTACCCACACTGGAAGCCGAGCTTTCGGTTACCAGATGCACCATCTGCTTCGTCGGGGAACTGCCGAGGTGGAATGTCTGAAGTATCAGTTACGATGCGGTGCATACCATCTGCAATCTCACCCCAGTTCTTACCGTCCTTCTGGTGAAAGTCCAGACACAGCTTACCAGAGGTCTTGCACACTGCAAGGAATGCTGCACGATCCTTGTCGGTGACCAGAGGATCATCCTGACTAGCCCAGAGATACGACTGAAGCTGAGCGATGTATCCGAACCCGTCGTCCTCTGGCCTCAGGTGTGTAGCAAACTTAGCAAACGTATAAGGAGCACAAGACTTGACATCCACAAGCACACCGTCAATGACAGCATCACGATGCCCAAGAACAGAGGAGCCGATTCGTAGTTCATCCTGCATTCCTTCTACTGTGTGTCCAGCCTCAGCAGCGAGGTAAAGGATCAGCTCCTCAACCACATGCCCGTAAGCAAACTTCAGCTTTGTAGCAACGTCAAATCCTTCGTGTTTGTCGTGTTCATTCACTGTGTACCACTTCTCTCGGAAGCACGGCTTACCGAGGTTGGAACCCCGAAGGGTTCCTCCCGTGTGTACGGCTGGTACCTTGGCAGCTACACTCTCTGCCATAACCTCACCGAACTTCTTGGCGATCTCCTTGTCGAACTCGATACCTGAACCGAACAGTCCATAGATATCCTCGACTAGTGTTTCAATCTTTTTCATGCGCAAATCGTTCCTTGTACAACTCTTCAAATTCCGGTAGGTTCTCGTACCATTCACACAACCCGTCGAAGGCTGTATCGTAGATCTCGTCGAAGGTCATATCGTCCAACAAAGATTCTACATACTTCATTACCTTCTTGTGGAAGGCTTGTAGCTCTTCGTATTCAGTCATTCAAAGATACTCTTGTCTACGCCACCCGGGGCTGGTTCTTCGTCTGGTACGTACTCGATAAGCTTGGTCACCTTGACACCCTGTAGGCGGTGGCCTTTGCCCATCATACCTGCATCGTACACAGCTACGTTAACAGTTGCTTCCGAACCGTTGGCTACTCGTACAGTAACGTCTTTACCCTCAGCATCAACGTAAGCAGGAGGATCGAAAGAGACTACCTCACCCTTGATCATCTTCTCGCAGTGGCGGCGGAAGGTATACAAGAGATCACCATCCTTGTCCTCACGAGGAGTAACACGAATGCCAGACTCCTTGAATGCCTTCTGGCTTTCTTCATCCAGATCATACAGGGTTGCCTTCCAGAACTTAGTGCCACGAAACTCGTCTGCGTTCT
>Ga0208644_1000131_pt1 | contig 49724 bp, 49 predicted proteins | sample VirMetDEL_Nov_18_FD_184517 | JGI IMG/M metagenome (GOLD analysis project Ga0208644, IMG submission 184517) | Aqueous microbial communities from the Delaware River and Bay under freshwater to marine salinity gradient to study organic matter... | ecosystem: Environmental > Aquatic > Marine >...
TTATAAACACTTTTACTTCTGTTCTTATTTCTTCAGCTATTTTCTTCTGTAAAGCTTTTTCTATTGCATTAGTACTAGTCATTTATTTTTAGTTTTTAAGTCGTTAAACGCTTTTTTCAACTGAGCGATTTCAGTTTGACACTTTCTTATTTGTACTTTGTTACCAGTTTGCTGATAGAATTGTGTCCAAGAGTACAGGTTTTCTAGTTGTTTCGTTATTTTATTCATATTACTCTATATATTTTAAGCATTTGATATACTACGTTTACCATTGCAGGTATCCATACGGATAGGAAAACACCTGTCATTATTATGGCATATATTTTTAACATTTGCCATTCAACTGCTTTGTAACAGAATTTTATTATTGCTTGTTTAACCATTTTTATATTGTTTTACTTTGGTTATAAACTCGTGTATTTCTTCGTTTGGAAAGGTAGCATACACCTCAGCTACCTTACTACATACGTACCAGTATGTAAAGTCTTTTTGTTTAACAGCAAAGTCACTTAGTAATAATTCTTTAGATGAGTAACCGTAAGGAGATCTTTTGGTTGAGTAAACAGATAGTTTAATTTCACCTGTTGGATAGATATTAGCTTTTAAGTTATTTGTTGTTATTAATTTCATGTTATTATTATCCTTTAGTAATCGTAATTTGTTTGTATTATTTTTTATTTCTAACATAGTAATCTATTAGAAAATCTTCAGTTTCATCTAGTGTTGACCAATATAGTTTAGCAGTTGTTGAATCTATTATTTCATTGTTAAGATCTTCTAAAACCCAACTTTTTAAGTGTTGTACATTCTCAATTGACCATTCTATTTGTGAATTGCTATGTAAAATAGTTCCATCTCTTTTAATTTCATTTGGTTTTGGTAAAGACATGCTACTTAACATTCCTACCACTATCATTAGTTTATTCATAGTTATACTTTGTTTACTTTATAAATACATTGAGTGATATCGATTCCTACTTCTTCAAGAAAGTCAATGAAGTCATTAGTTAAGTTAGGTGAGTTATTGTATTGATAAGTAGTTTCACCATCAGGTAATGTTATTTCGAATTCAAAGTCAAAGTTATTCATAGTTATTAGTTTAATTAGTTTGGTGGCACCAAGTGTTCGTATTATTTATAGACGCTAAAGTATGGTGATCAACTACGTCATTTGTTTATTATATTATCTACGAGTTATCGTATTTATTTTGTAAATAAGTCTTTTATTTGAGTTATTATTATTGTTATTACTACTATTGCTGCAAATGCTATTGGTGCTATTAGAAATATCATATTTATTATTTTAAAAGGTGTATGTTAGTTTATTAGTTAATTTGTTTGATGAGGTATTACACTTGATTTCTCAATAACTTACATAGTTATATTAATTAGTATTAATAGTGTAGTATGACAATAGCTTGTTAGAATATAAGAGTAACAGGCTACTGTCACATGTTACTTATGAGATTTCTGCTAAGTTTCTAGCGAAAGCTGGTACAGTATTAGAATTAGTATATGACTTGTATTCTTGAAAACACTTCATTGATTCAAACTTTTCTTGAAAAGTAGAGTATATTTCGTCATGATCATAAGTGAAAGTTTGATCTTTTTTATTTGTGAAAGTTATAATTGCATTTTCGCCAATTAGTGATTTTCTGATTACAAATCTTTTAGTTGTTAAGTTATTAGTTTTCATATTTATTTATTTTATTTATTATTAATTTAGTTTAGTTATTATTATTATCCAGTTTTAGTCGTAATTAGTTTGTAATTATTTAATTATTAGTAATGTAATGAAATAAGATATTAATATTGTTTGAGTTATTAATTGAATGTAATTTGATTTTATTTTATTTAAAGTATTCATTTATTATTTTGTTTAGTTGTTAACTTATTTACATTTATATTATCCACATGTGGTCGTAGTTAGTTTGTATAATATAATATACAATTAATCAACACAATATTATATTAAAAAAATGAGGGTATATAAAATATTATATTAAAATATAAGGGGACCCGCAATAAAATATTTGATTTTCATTTTATAACAAAATATAATTGTGGGGGTGCTGTACTCCAGTCCACTATTTCTAATAACTTTTTTAAAATAGTGACAATAGGCTACTAAATATATAGAATAACAGGCAAGTGTCACACTTTTGAAATGTAAAAACATAGTTTATCATGTAATAAACTAAATTATACGGAAAGGATATTTAGTGTATATTATAGCTGAACCGTATATATAAGTACTTATAAGAAAATAAACATAGAAAACATGGGAAAGTTAAAAGAATTTCGCAAAGAAAAAAAAGCCGCTCGTAAAATGAAACGTGCTGCTAAGAAAACAGCCAAAGCAGAAATGCTAAAAGGTAACATTTCTAGATCAGAAATGAAAGAAAAAAAGAAAGCGGCAAGAAAATCTTTCAAGGACACTAAAAAAGGTTTAAAGAAAGAGCACAACGTAAAAGAAGTAAGAAAAACTAGAGCTAAAAAAGCTGCTAGAGTTGGCGCTGCTATAGCAACTGCTGGGAAATCAGAAACAGTAAGGAGAGCTGCTAAAAGTATTAAGAAAAATGCTCCAAAAGTTAAAAAAGCTGTAGCATCAGCAGTTAAGAAAAAAGTTGAAGGAGCAAAGAAAAAGATAAATAAGGCGGCAACTGCAGTAGCAGGAGCAACCGCACCTACTTCAATGTATGGTAAAAAGGGTACTAGCATGTATGATGGACCAGGTGGACAAGAAACTCCTAAACTAGGAAGAATGTCTATGGGACCAGGTATGTATGGTAAAGGTTCTAAGATTTCTTACGGCAACTACTCTAAGCCTAACTATTCTAAAGGATCAGGAACACAACATAGTGGTTCACCATTCAATATGAGCTCTGCAAAGATGATTCATAAACACATGAAGGGTAATAAAAAATAAATAAAATGGCTATAATATACACATATCCAAAGAAAAGTAATACTAATAGTACAGATTTAATATTAATATCAGACTCAGGTGACGACAACCAAACTAAACAAGTAACAGTTGGAGTACTCAAAGAGTATATAAATGGAACATTTATTGACGGTAGTGGTACTACAAATTATTTACCTATATTCACAGATTCTAACACGCTAGGTGATTCTATAATGTCTCAATCCGGGCAAAATTTAGTTATACCACAATATATTGAACATGAAGCAGACGATGGATCTAAATTTGGTTTTGACACTGATGATGGATTTTTAGTATATTTAGGTGGAACAGGCGCAACTGAAAGATTACAGCTGCAACCTAATTCTTTTTCTCTACGTGTTGGAGACTCGACAAAAATTAGTACTAATGCTACTAACGCAAGCTTATATTACGAGCCTAGTGGTACTAACACATCTCATATTACGTTGACATCGACAATAGACGGTTCTTTACTAAAAGGTGAAGTTGGTGTTAATCCAGGTAAACTTAGACTATATAATAGCTCTCAAAATGGGTATGTAGGTTTAAGAGGATCTACCACACAAGGTGCTACTGATTACACTTTAGAAATGCCTGCTACTATAGGTACAGCAAATCAAGTATTAAGATTACCTTCCACTCCAGGTGCTACTAGTGTATTAGAGTGGGGAGATATTTCAGGTTTACCAAGTGGAGCTGACACAGAGATGCAGTACAATAATGGTGGAAGTAGCTTTGGTGGGACTACAGGTTTAGAATGGGACAATACCAATAACATACTATCTATAGAAACTAGATTTGAAGGGGATATTGACGGCGCTGTACTACAACAAGTATTAGTTAAAGAACCAGGTGGCGTTAATAAAGGTGATGTAGTTTATATATCAGGCGGAACTGGTGACAACCCAGAAGTTAAAAAAGCACAAGCTAATTCAGCATCTACAATGGCAGCATTAGGTATTATGAAAGAAAATGTTGCTTTAGATACAGTTGGAGAATGTGTAACATCAGGTGAAATAACTGGATTAAACTTAACAGGCTTCGCAACTGGAGATGAATTATTTGTTAGTGATATTACTGCTGGTGGATTACTTACATCGGCACCTACAGGCGAAGCTAACCTAATACAAAAAATAGGTAAAGTAATTAAAGGAGGCAGTGGTGGTGCTCTTACAGTGCTTGGTGCATTTAGAACTAATGCTACACCTAATTTAGATGAAGGTAGTATATTTATAGGAGATGCAACCAACGAATCATCTACATTAGCAATAGGTGCTAGTGACACTGTTTTAACATCTGATGGTACAACGGCTTCTTGGGAAACGCCAAAGATAAGTGCTGGAACTAAAACAGCTACTTCTCTAGGTAAAGCCGGCGAACTATCTTTTGATTCTTCATACCTGTATGTTTGTATAAGTACAGACCAATGGAGACGAGTTGCAATAGGTCTTATTTCCTAAATAACCGAATTATCAAGTGATAGTATATGTATGAACTATTACGATGATACAAACCCTTTAATACTTGAACAATCAAACTCAATGGATCCATACATATTTGGATTTGCTTTAGGTGCGTTGTTCATTTTATTAATACATAAATACATATATAATAACCAATAAAAATAAAAAACCATGACTTTTTTATACACCAGCAGTTTTAGAGCTGCTACACAACCCGATCAAACCGTGATCGACCATTGGAAACACATAGTAGAAAAGAGCAATTGGAGAATTGTTCAATTACCAAATGGGTTTTTTCAAACAGAATATAAACATCCTGAAGAAGATGACTGGATTGATGTTACTAGAAGAGAAACGATAGAAGGAGCTGAAGCTGCTATTGATGGATCTATAGAACATTATACGAAAAAACTAGAATTAATAACCCAACCCAAAGGACCAAAAGTAGTAAAAACCTTTGAGTAAGTATTAAAACAAATCATATTAAATTAAATTAAATGGAAGAAATACAGTTAGTAAAAGAACTGGCCTTTGGCGATTCAGCTAGGGGTCAGATTCTAACTGGTGTTGAGAAGTTAACTAACGCAGTTAGTTCAACATTAGGCGCTAGTGGAAAATGCGTTATACTTGAAGATAGAAACGGAAAACCAATAATAACTAAAGACGGTGTAACAGTTGCGAATGCTGTTATATTAAGAGATCCTTTACAAAATATAGGTGCCACATTGTTAAAAGAAGCTGCTCAAAGAACAGTTAGAGATGCTGGTGATGGAACTACTACAGCTACAGTTCTAGCTAAAGCAATAATAGACGAAGCTAATAAACATAGTGAGTTAGACACTTTAAGAGAAATAAAGAATGGAATAAGTGTAGGCGTAGAAAATGTTATAAAATACTTAAGCAAGTCTAGTAAAAAGGTAAGTGGAAAGAAAATAGATCAAGTCGCATCGATATCCGCTAACAACGACGATGAATTAGGTAAGCTAATAGGAAATGCTTTTAAAAAAGTAGATGAAACAGGAGTTGTGATGATGCAGGTAAATGACAAACCTGTAACATCTATAGAAGTTATAGAAGGTTTTCAATATGATAAACCTTTTAAAAATGCTAACTTCATAACTAATAAAGAGAATAATACAGCTGAACTTGATAAACCATACGTTCTAGTAGTAGAAAGCAAGATTGAGAACATAAGAAAAATTCAACCAGTATTAGAGTATGTTATTAAAAATAATCTACCATTACTTATAATAGCAGATGTTGACCAGCAAGTAGAATCAGCATTAGCTATGAACAAGCTTAAAGGCAACATAAGAGTTAGCATAATCGATGCTCCAACGTATGGAATAAATAGAAAAGAAATACTACAAGATATATGTTCTGTAACAGGAGCTACTTTAATAAACGAAGGCTTGGGAGATGATATGGATTTAATATCTCGTGACCATTTAGGTAGATGTGAAAAAGTTGTTTCAAACAATGTTAATACCACGTTAACTGTTAATCTTGAAAACAACGAAGAAGTTAAAAGCACTATCTCTATGATAGAGAAAAGTATTAAAGAAGCTAACACACCTGAAATGGTTGTTAGACTAGAAAAAAGATTAGCTAAATTAAAAGCTAAGGTTGCTGTTATAAAAGTAGGTGCTAACTCAGAAGTTGAGTTAAAAGAAAAGAAAGATAGAGTTGAAGATGCTATTTGTGCTACTAAAGCCGCGATTAAAGAAGGTATAGTGCCAGGTGGTGGTATTGCGTTATTAAACGCAGCGCAAAACTTAAAACCTAAAAGTATAGGTGAAGAAGTATTATATTGTGCTATAAAAAAACCTTACGAAATTATATTGCAAAATGCTGGTGTAAGCTTAGATGATACACCTGAAAAGTTAGGGCAAGGATTAAATGTGGTTACAGGAGAAACGGTTGATATGGTTAAAGCCGGAATTATAGATCCTTTGTTAGTTACTAAAAGCGCTTTGCGAAACGCGGCTTCAGTAGCTAAAACTATTTTATCTACAGATTGTGTAATTAATAATATTAGACATGAAGGCAATAGGTAAATATATAGTAATAAATCCTATAAAAGAGGTTAGTAATAAAACTGAAGGTGGTTTATTACTAGCAGAATCTCACAGAGAAGATATAAGATACAGACGTGCTAAGGTTGTAAAACCTGGCACGGATGTAAAATCATTAAAAGTAAATGATGAGATTTATTATGATAGAAATTCTGGATTCAATATAGACATTGAAGGTAAGAATTATAAAATTATAAAAGAATTTGACGTAGTAATAGTATTATGAGTAGATTAAGAAAAGGTGGTAAATATAAAGGCGGTTCATTCGCTAGCCAGTTTAGAATGAATCATAAGGGTAAATCCCCCTTATTTGTTACAGCAGTAGCTGGTGGTGAACAACCAGGCAATGAAACTAATGATGAATCTAAAGTAGATCAAGACGATCCAGATATTTCATCAGCTGCTAAAGCTAATTCATCACCAGAAGATATAGTTCCTAAAAAAGTAGGTAGTTCTAGTAGAAGATCTTCTAGAGAAGATTACTTTTCTAAATCTAAGAAAATGCAAGAAGAATTAGAAGAGGAAAAAGCTGCTAAAGAGAAAGAAAAAATAGACAAAGAAAAAGAAGAGGAAGATAGAGAAAAATTGAGTAAAGGTGAGGAAATAGGTTATGACGATGACTACGGTGATGGTATGACTCGTAAAGAGAGAAGAGGTGAATTTAAAGAGAATAAAAAGCAAATAAAAGAAAAGAAGAAGGAAGCCAAGCAAGTAGCTAAAACCGAAAGAAAAGATGCGATGTCTAAGATTAAATCAGAAGGTTTAAGAGGTAAAGATAAAAGAAAAGCTAAAAAAGAAGTAAGAAAAGAGCATAGATCAGATAAAAAGTCTATACGTAAGAATAAAAGACAAGCTAAGAAGGATAATAGAAAAGGTAAGAGAACTGCTAGAAAAAATAGAAAAAAATAATGAGGAGAATAAAGTCTTCTGATTTGAAAGAAATAAACTTACTTAAACACTATCGTATAGTAAGAAAGTGGGCTTGTAAAACTTACGAAATTAAAGAAGCTGATTTAGAGCTTTTAATATATTTAGAATCTATAAATCATTTTACTAAAGATGATTTTAAAAAAGGTACGTACTCATACAGCTGGGATAATAGACGCTGGAACAGGTTATTGAAGCAAGGGTGGATTAAAGTGTGGAGAGAGCGAAACCGCACTACTCAGAAATATCATATATATAAAGTTTCTACAAAGTGTGCTCAGCTGATAAGTCGTATGTACCGTGTTATGCTAGGAGAAGAAGACATGCCTACTAAAAAATTAGATGAAAAAAGTAATAAGTATATTTACAAAGTAACATCTAGAGCTGTGTCATTTGTTAATAAAGATAAATCAAGAAATAATGGGATATAAACAAGAAAATAGTCCTTTCAGTAAATTAAGTAAAACTAAACCACGTATCAATGTGAATGCTTTTGATTTTGAACAAAAATCAATGGATGATATTGTAAACAAAACTGCTGATGGTATTGAAATTATAACAGATAAGTCTGGTTCGGATGACAAAAAACCTTTAGATGGTATGAATACTGAATTGGTGGAAGGAATAAAAGAAAAAAACAAGCAAGGAACAGGTATGTACAAACAAAACGATATGGACAATAAAAAAATTAATTACGGAAATAAACAAATTAGATCAAAAGGCGGAGCTTTTCCAATGGTAGCGCAAACACCTCAAGTAGACGCTTACGGAAACGAAAGTATACAACCTAATAGAGCAGGTAGAGGATCAGAAAGCAACCAACTTACTAACAATCCAAATATACAACAACCAGCTAATAAAGTTAGTAATAGTACTTTTAACACTAATCAAAAATTTGGCAATATAGCTAGTGACGCTGGAACTCCACATATGCCAGGTACTATGATGCCTGAACATAAAACTGGTTACACACCTGCTTATGGTCAACCTGCTAAAGAGTTAGTTGGTGATCAATATAAACTACCAGGACATATAAAAGCTAATATTAAAGCAGCACCAGGTATGTATGGTGATAATGCGCATACTAAAGTTACAAAAAGTAATGTTAAGGCTTCTGAAAAAGATGATGCTGCACATATTGATTATTTAAAAAGAGATATCAACTACGATAATAAACATGGTGGTAGTAGTAAGCAAATGACTAATGATGAAAAACATATTTCTAAATTAGCAGGCGATATAAAATATGACCACAAACATCATGGAAGAAAATATGATAATGTGTAATAATAATATAACAAAGTTATAAATAAATTAAAAAAATTAGTTATGCCAAGTTACGGACAGAAACAAAAACCAGCGGGTAAAAAATTAAACTGCGGTTGCAAACCTCTAGGTACTAGAATTATGAAATCTAACAATTCTACTATAACACCTACTTTGAAGAAAATAGATAACATTCAATACAAGGGTAACGCTGTATTAAACGCAAACAAATGATGGGCTTGGATGATCTTAAATTGTACTGTTTAAATATAACTTCATTTACGATAGCTAGTTTTGATTGGTTAGAACCTTTTTTAAAGATAATGCTATTGTTAGTTACTATAGGTTATACTGCTCACAAATGGTGGAAGTTGAAAAACAACACTGATGCGCAAGATAGATAAAATAATTATACATTGCTCCGCTACCAGGGAAGGTGAAAACTATAATGTGGATACAATACGAAGTTGGCACGTTGACGGTAGAGGTTGGAGCGATATAGGCTATCATTTCTATATAGACTTACATGGTGAAATACACAAGGGTAGAGATATAGCTAAAATCGGGGCCCACTGTAAAGGGCAGAATCGTAATTCAATAGGTATATGCTATTGCGGAGGCGTTGAAGCAGATGGTAAGACCCCGAAAGATACTAGACTTGATTGTCAAAAAGATAGTCTATTAGCGGTGTTAAGAACGCTTAAAGCAATGTATCCTGAAGCTACGATACATTCACATAATGATTTTGCTAACAAAGCTTGTCCATCGTTTAACGCTACAGAAGAATATAAATACTTATGAAAATAAACCAAAGTACAGAGTTCAAGATAGATCTTAAAACTGTAATAGGTATAATAATGTTTACTTCTTCACTTGTAGGTATGTATTACACTTTACAAGACGATATTGAAGATGCTAAGAAAATGCCTAAAGCTGTAATAGATAGAATAGAGTATGATCTAAAGCAAGATTGGCACACTGATCATATTAATAAGCTAGAAGAAGACGTTAAAGAGATAAGACAGTGGTGTAGAGAACTTGATGAAGGACTTTACAAAAAGAAAAGATAATGGCTACAAAGAGACGTGCTAAAAGAAAAAGCAAAAGTAAAGGGAAAAAAGATGCTTGTTACTACAAAGTTAAAGCAAGAGTTAAAGTATGGCCAAGTGCTTATGCTTCGGGTCAATTAGTACAGTGTCGTAATAAAAGAAAAAAATAATGGCTACTAGAAAAGTTTGTTTACCAAAAGCTAAAATAGCCAGCATGAGTAAAGCTGAGAAAGACAAGGTTATAAACGCTAAGAAGTCTGCAGCTAATCGAGGTGATAAGATAAGATCTAGTGAATCTAATGTAAAAGGTGCTCGCAAAAAAGGAGCTACATTAAGAGATTGGTTTGAAAAAGAAAAATGGACCAACGTTGAAACAGGTGAAGAATGTGGCGCTCCCACTATGTATCAAAGTCCTTTAGATAAAAGATTAAGATTTGGTAGAAAGAAAAAGAAGCAAGTTAAACTATCTGTAGGAAGAGGAGAAAAGTTGTCTGTTAAGAGAGGTAGTGGGTTAACAGCAAAAGGTAGAGCTAAATACAATAAAGCTACAGGAGGTAACTTAAAAGCTCCAGTAACTGGTAAGGTAAAACCTGGTAGTAAAGCTGCAAAACGTAGAAAGTCGTTTTGTGCTAGATCAAAAGGTTGGACAGGTCCTAGAGGTAAAGCTGCTAGGAAAAGATGGAAATGTTAAAACAACTACAATGGATAAAATAAAAAAAATAATAAACCATCCTCTTTCTAAATCTGTTTTTTACGGAATAACAGGTTCAATATTTTTACTAGAAGGTAAAGTTTTTTATTCTGGAATTATCTTTGGTATAGGAATTAAAGAATTAATATTAGCTTTTAAAAATTAAGATATGAGTTTTAAAATGAAACCACCATACGAGAAAGATGTAACACCTATTTACGAAGTTCCATTTGATAATCCAAACTTAGTAGCTAAAGCTAATGATAACGGAACAATAATAGTCAATAAAGATCTTGCAACTAACTCTCCTTTAATGAAAGAAGCTGTTTCTCACGAGAAGTATCACTTAAATGATATGAAAAATAATAAGCTAGGCTATGATGATAAATCCGTTTATTATGATGGTAAAGTTTACAATAGAGAAAACTTTAACGAAGGAGATGATACTTTAGCTTGGGAAGCACCTGCTTATAAGTTTGGAAAGACCGGTAAAGATATAGACTTAACACCTAACCCTGATAAATTAGATGGTAAACCCAATATGAAGGAGGATAAAGAATCACCATATAACTCCCCATTAAGTTTTAAAAAAATGGGAAATAAATGGAATAGTCAGGACAGTGATATTAATAACGTTAGTATGAGTGAAAACTTCGGTACAGCTATGAAAAAAAAGTGGTGCGGCCCTAGTGCTGTAGGAGGTGAAGAAGAAGAAGTTGAAAAAGCAAAACAATCAATAAAAGAACCAACAATAACATCAGATGTAGAATTACCAAAAGGCTTTAAAAAGGTAAAAAGAGGAACCTATGCTCAAAGGATGGGTGTAGATGAGGTTAGCCCAGATAAACTTACAGAAACAGAAGCTAGATTATTATATGGTAGAGGAACTAAAGATTTTGAACAGTGGAAGTTGTCTAGAATGGAAAAACATTTAACAAGTAAGGAAAAAGATAAATTAAAATCTATTACTGCAGAACAAAAAAAAGGTGGTTACAATTGGAAGTTTGACGAATCAGATTATTCTAAAAATAAAAATTTTGGCGCATAAAAAAAAATTTAAAGATACTAAGATAGGAGCATTTTTAAAAAATAAATCTCCTAAAATATTAAATGCTATAGGAGAAGTATTACCCGACAAAGGTGGTTTAGGTATAGTAAAAAATCTTATATCAAGTGATAGAACTATTAAGGCTGTAGATAAAGAGACTGCTTTAAAAATAATAGATCAAGAAATAGCTGAAATGGAAAACATTTCAAAAAGATGGGAAAGTGATATGAAGAGTGACTCTTGGTTAAGTAAAAATACAAGACCAATGACACTTATATTTCTTACATTAGCAATGACTATATTCATAGTATTAGATTCTACACTATTAATAGAAATAAAAACAGGTTGGGTTTCGTTATTGGAAGCTTTACTTATAACAGTTTACGTAGCGTACTTCGGTAGTAGGGGTGCTGAAAAAATTACAAAAATAAAAAAATAAAAAAATGAGAGGAATAGAAGGAAATTTCATGGCTCAACCTAGAGTATTTGCTCACAGTGCTTTACCTGTAGAGCCTAGTAATTCAGGTACAATTGATGGTACTTCAGATAGAGGCTGTGCCTTATACATAGGTTCAACAGGTAATCTAGCGGTTAGAATGGAAGGTACTCATAAAGCTATAGATATTAACGGTAACGAATATGAAACAAACGTGAACGTATTTAAAAGTGTACCTGGAAGCTCTTTTTTACCAATACTTGTTGTACAGGTTTTAGAGAGTAGTGTAGTAGAATTACAAGAAAGAGTACAGTACTATAATAGTGAGCAAGAGAAGTGGGAAGGTATTGCAGCTAGTCTTCAACAGCGAGAGGCTGATCTTAAGCAACAACTCAAGGATTTAGATCAACAAATTGATCAAACACAATCAATAACAGAAAAGATTTGTAATGAAGAAGGTGAAGATTCAGGTGCTTGTGTTATAGCTAGAAATAATCTTGACAATTTATTAAGTGACAAAGAAGCTATTGAGCAAGAAATACAGAAAACCGAAGATGATTTAGCTGAAGCACAAGATAATGCTGAGGAATACATGGGGTGGAAACAGGCTATTGAAGATCAAATAGAAAGTGGTGAAGGTGTTGTTGATACTGACGCTAGTGATATATTAGCTTTATTTTAAAAATATGTTTTTAGGTATAGGTTATACAATAATACAAAGAGGTGACAGAAACTTAAATCCAACTCCACCTCCACCAGAGACAGGTCTTTTTCAATTAGAGAGTGGTAGTGGATATTTTGAGCTTGAAGATTCAAATAATAAATTAGCCTTAGAATAAGTAAAAAAAATAAATAATGAGCAATATAAAAATAAGTGATTTAACTGTTGAGACCAGTTTATCTAATATAGAAGGTTTAGCTGGATATATAGATGATAATGGAACTTTGGTTAATAGAAAAATTTCAGGTGCTAGCATAATAGCTGGAACATTACAAATAGGCAATACTTCTACAACTGCTTTAGCTGGTGACACAACTACAATAACTACTGCTCAAGCAAATGCTATATCAACAAACACTTCTGATATAGCAAATATAGTTTCTTTTCCAGGTTTTGGAACAACTTCTACTACAGCACTTAAAGGTAATTCTGATCTTCAAGATATTGTTAACAATGGTAATGAAATCAACAATAAGACATCACAGAATAATACTGGGACAATTAGAATAGTAGGTGGTACTGGTAATTACACTACAACTCATAGAATTGTAATGGGTGACTTAACTAACTTTGGAGGTGGTGGATTTGGTGTACTATTTAACCCTGAAGGTGCTACAGGAAATCCTTATAAATTTAGTTTTGGTAACTATGGTACTGCTAGTATTGGTTATTCAGGATCGACAGAAACCTTAGATTTTACTAAAGTTAGTGGAGGAACAGCAAATTTAAGTTTTGGTAGTGGTATTGATGTTGAATTTAATAATAGTGTTGAATTTAATAATGGTTTTAATATTGCAGGTGCGTTAAAACTAAATAATAATAGTGGTAATTCAGGACAAGTTTTAACTTCTACAGGTGCTGGTTCACCACAGTGGGAAGATCCTCTACCATCACCGTTATTCCAAGATCTTCAAGGTGGAGTTCCAACTAGTGGAACTAAAGATTGGGATTTTAATTTAGGATATAATGCCGAGCTTTTTGTTCAAAATGCTAACGGTACTAGTTTAACGGTTAGTAATTGGACAGATGGTGATTCAGGTGTTTTAATTTTACAAACCAACAATGTTCAATCGGGCACTGGCGCTTCTTTTAGTTTTCCTACTAATTCGGTATTTCCAGGTGGCACACCTACAATAGAAGATGGTAAGACTTATGTGTTTAATCTTATTTACAAATCATCAACTGAACTTATTTGGACTTTAATGTCTACTTCTTCATATGATTTAAGCACAGATACTAGCTCTTTAGACGGTAAGATAAAATTATCTTCAAGCTTACCCGGTAGTACGTCAGACACTGTTACACTGACAGGTGCTGGGACAGTAAGTGTCACCTCTGACAACGCTGGAGAAGTAACTATAACTGGAGCTAGCGGCATTGATTTTAGTGGTCTTAATATAAGTACTATAAAAGCAGATTTAAGTAATTCTACACAAAATCAATATGGAGAAGCTATAACTGTAAAAGCTTCTGCTGCTATAGATAATGGCGCTGTTGTAATATGGGATTATAGTGGGGCAGAAGTTCAAGCAAAAATGCCGAGTGGTTCTACTCCAGATCAACATGAAATTATTGGTATAGCAATTGAAGATATTGCAGCAGGCTCAACTGGAAAAGTTTTAATTTACGGTTATGCCACTGCTAAATATGATCCTTCAGGTGTAGTGGTTTCTTCGTTACCATTAAACAGCGGATCAACCGGCGGAACAACTGTTGTAGGGGATACAACAGAAAGAACAACATTTACCGATGACGGTGGAACTGGTTCTAATTATTCAAACGGTGTTAACTATACTCATACCTTTTCTAATGTTAACGGAGGTAATATTAGTATGAAATTTATTAGTTGGAGTATTGAACAAGGTTCAAGTAACATATGGGACAGATTAGGTTTTACTGTATCTAATGATGGCGTAACTTATCAGAATGCAGAATTCACGCCACACACGACATCAGACAATGGTGGTTGGAGAACATCAGGTACAACAACTGCCCCTTGGAGTAGTACTGAAGGCACTGCTGGGCCAAATAATAGTGGTTACATATTGGCTAGTGACCCAGGTACCAATTTCCCAGTTAACGCTGTAATAGACACAGGATATCCTTATGTAAGAGCATATTTTGAATCCGACAGTTCTGCTTCAGAAGCAGGTTGGGAGATCGAAGTTTACGGGCAAAATGCATTATCCGGTGCTCCTTCAATAGGCCAAGGTGCATATATTAATATAAATGATTTAACTGAAGTTTCACGAGTTGCAAGTACAGGAAGAACATTAGGTACGTTTGTTGGAACTGACATAACTAATGATGCTGTCGTAATGTTTGTTGCACCAGCAAGACCACAAATATCATAAAAACAAAAACAAATAACAATTAAATTTAATAAAATGAATAAAATATCAGAAGAACAATTAAAAACTATAAAAGAACAACAAAATAAAACGGCTACTATTTTAAATGAGTTAGGTTTTTTAGAAACTAGAAAGCATGCTTTATTACATGAGGTGGCTGCGTTGAATGATACTATAAACGACTACAAGTCAGAGTTAGAAAAACAGTATGGTAGAGTAAATATAAATTTAGAAGACGGAACATATACTGAGATTGAAGAAGATAGTAAAAAAGAAGTTGTAGAAAATGTCTAGTGTTATAAGAAAAATAAGTATTGGCTCTGATTATAAAAACGACGCTATGCATTACTCTGTTGGTCAAGAGGTGTATGGTGGCCATACCATATGTGATATACTAAACGATGAAACTAAAGGTGAGTATTCTATTTATATAAAAAAAAATAATGAGGTTTTACCTTGGAAAAAATTTAATAGCCAAATGGCTGTAGCTGTTGAATTTGATCTAAAGTACTAATGAATAGTTTATATAGCTTTATTGTCAAGCCGTATAGTGAAAGATACAATAACACTAAAGAAGTAGATGGTAAAGAACTAGTTTTAAATACTAGTATTTCTAGTTATAAATTTATAAGCAAGAAAGCGGTTGTTGTTTCCACTCCATCCGCTTTTGATACCGATATAAAAGTAGGTGATACTGTTTATATACATCACAATGTTTTTAGAAGATGGTACGACCAAAAAGGTAAAGAAAGAAATAGTGCTAAATACTTTAAAGAAAATCTTTATTTTTGTGATGTAGACCAAATATATATGTACAACAATAAACCACATCTTGATTATTGTTTTGTAAAACCTATAAAAGAGAAATCATTTCTAAGAACAGATAATAACAAAGAGCATTTTGGTATATTAAAGTATTCTAATAATTCATTAGAACGTATAGGAATAAAACCTGGAGCACTTGTTATATTCACACCTAATTCAGAGTTTGAGTTTATTATAGAAGATGAACTTCTCTACTGTATGAAATCTAATGATATTGCCGTAACTTATGGATACGAAGAAAACTAAAAAACAAATAATTCAAGCTGGTGAAAAAGCCATTGAAGAGTTGATTAAAGTAGCAAAAGAAAAAATTGTAGATTCAGATGATGACGTATCAGCTGATAGATTAAAAAACGCTGCCGCAACTAAGAAGCTAGCTATAATGGATGCTTTCGAAATACTTACTAGAATACAAGAAGAAGAAGAAATGCTAAGTGAAAAACCTAAAGAAAAAAAAGAAGAAAGATCTTTTAAGGGTTTCGCAGAAGGGCGTAGCAAGTGAGTTATAATCAAACTTTATGGAAAGAAATTAAAGATGTTGTAAATCCTTCTATATTAAAAAAAGAAAATAGATTTAAAAGATGGTCTTATGGATATAACGTTGAGTATGATTTTATAGTAATTAGTAAAACTGGACAGATTGGACAGATCATTGAAATTCAAAATCTCAGGATTGCTTTACCAGCAGTCGATAAACCGTTTAAACGAAGCGAAAAGCAAGCGGAACAATATTGGGAAAAACAAGAATACCCAAAAGAATTAGCTAGAATAAAGAGTAGATTTGATTGGGACGAGTATCCTAATGACTTCAAAGAAAAATGGTACGATTATATAGATGAAGAATTTAAGTATAGATCAGATGGTTACTGGTTTTATAATAACGGTATGCCTACTTACATCACTGGTACTCATTACATGTATTTGCAGTGGTCAAAAATCGACGTTGGAGCCCCAGATTATAGAGAATCAAACAGACTCTTCTTTATATTTTGGGAAGCATGTAAAGCAGATGATAGATGTTATGGGATGTGCTATCTTAAAAACAGACGGAGTGGATTTTCTTTTATGTCCTCAGCAGAGCTTGTCAACCAAGCCACGATATCTAGTGATGCCAGATTCGGCATCCTTTCAAAGTCTGGAGCAGATGCTAAAAAAATGTTCACAGATAAAGTTGTACCAATATCCGTTAACTATCCGTTTTTCTTTAAACCAATTCAAGACGGTATGGATCGTCCAAAAACCGAGTTGGCGTATAGAGTACCAGCTTCAAAACTTACTAGAAGAAAAATAGAAACAAACGAACAGTTGACGGAGCTACAAGGATTAGACACAACTATTGACTGGAAAAACACGGGTGATAACTCTTACGATGGAGAAAAGCTTAAACTACTAGCGCATGATGAGAGTGGTAAATGGGAAAGACCTGATAATATATTAAATAACTGGAGAGTTACTAAAACTACACTAAGACTAGGATCAAGAATAGTTGGTAAGTGTATGATGGGCTCGACATCAAATGCGTTAGACAAAGGTGGAGAAAACTTTAAAAAACTATACTACAATTCAGACGTTACTAAAAGAAATAGAAACGGACAAACAAGTAGTGGACTCTATTCTTTTTTCATCCCTATGGAGTGGAACTACGAAGGATTCATGGATACTTTTGGACTGCCTGTATTCGTTACGCCAACAAATCCAATTAAAACAAAACAAGGTGGAACAGTTACAAGAGGAGTAATAGATCACTGGAACAACGAAGTTGAAGGATTAAAACAAGATCAAGATGGTTTAAATGAATACTATCGACAGTTTCCAAGAACAGAAGAACACGCATTTAGGGATGAAACTAAAAATAGTTTATTCAATCTTACTAAAATATATCAACAGATAGATTACAATGAAGAGATTAATAATACCTCAAGTATAACACAAGGTAGTTTCATGTGGGAAAATGGTATTAAAGACACTAGAGTAATATTTGTTCCAAACAATAATGGAAGATTTTATATTTCTTGGGTTCCACCTAAAAACTTACAAAATAGAGTGATTATAAAAAATGGTATTAAATACCCAGGTAATGAGCATGTTGGAGCTTTTGGTTGTGACTCTTACGATATTAGTGGTACTGTGGATGGTAGAGGTTCAAAAGGAGCTCTTCATGGATTGACAAAGTTTTCAATGGAAGACGCACCGCCAAACCACTTTTTTTTAGAGTATATAGCTAGACCTGATACAGCTGAATTGTTCTTTGAAGATATATTAATGGCTTTAGTTTTTTATGGTATGCCTATACTAGCTGAAAATAATAAACCTAGATTACTTTACTATATCAAGCGTAGAGGTTATAGAGGTTTCAGTATGAATAGACCAGATAAGTTATGGAATAAACTATCTGTTACAGAAAGGGAGATAGGTGGAATACCTAATACAAGCGAAGATATAAAACAAGCTCATGCAGCTGCTATAGAGTATTATATTGAAAACTACGTTGGTGAGAATGAAACTGGTTATGGAGACATGTATTTTAATAATACACTAAATGACTGGAGTAGGTTTAATATAAGTAATAGAACTAAACACGATGCTTCTATTAGCTCTGGTTTAGCTATAATGGCTTGTAACAAAAACAAGTATAGACCAATTCCAGAAAGAACTAAAACATCTCCTATAAACCTAGGAATAAAAAGGTATAATAATAATGGATCTATTTCACAAATAATTAAATAAATGAAGATTTACACAAACAACAGTAGTAGTTTTCCAGATCAGGTGGTACCTGATGAGGTTAAGAATAGCTGGGAATATGGTGAAAAAGTAGGCAGAGCAATAGAAGGCGATTGGTTTAGTGGAACTAGATCAGGTGTAGAAAACAGGTGGAATACTAATTTTAACAATTTCAAAATGCGTAGACTATACGCTAGAGCTGAGCAACCTGTTCAAAAATACAAAGACGAGCTAGCTATAAATGGTGATTTATCTTACCTTAACTTAGATTGGAAACCAGTTCCTATTATACCTAAATTTGTAGACATTGTTGTAAATGGCATGGATGATAAGCTTTATGATATTAAAGCTTTTTCTCAAGATCCAGAGTCGAGAAAGGTTAGATCTCAATACGCTCAAGACATATTGAGAGATATGCAAGCTAAAGAATTTTTACAAAACTTACAAAGTACTATAGGATTAAATCTGTTTAATACATCAGATCCAGAGGAACTTCCAGAAAATAAAGATGAGTTAGATTTACACATGCAGCTTAGTTATAAACAAGCTAGTGAGATAGCGTGTGAAGAAGCTATAAATAATACTCTAGATTTCAATAAGTATAATTTAACTAAAAAAAGAGTTATTGAAGACTTAGTGACATTAGGTATAGGAGCTGTTAAAACAGATTTCAACGAGTCTGAAGGCGTTATTGTAAAGTATGTAGATCCAGCTAGATTAGTTTATTCATATACTGAAGATCCAAATTTTGAAGATATATGGTATGTTGGTGAAGTTAAAAGTATAACTCTTCAAGAGTGTAAAAAAGAATTTCCACATTTAACAGATGCTGATTTAGAGAAGCTACAAAAGTATCAAGGTAATAGTAATTTTCTATACAACTGGAATGGACGTAACGATGGTAATTCTATATATATACTTTATTTTGAATACAAAACTTATAGTGATCAAGTTTTTAAAATAAAGAAAACAGCAACCGGATTAGAAAAAGCGTTAGAAAAACCTGATACTTTCAACCCTGAACCAAATGAAAATTTTGATAAAATAAGTAGATCTATAGAGGTTTTATATAGTGGTGCAAAAGTTCTTGGTTATGATATGATGCTAAAATGGGAGTTAGCTAAAAATATGACTAGGCCAAAATCAAACTTGGTTAAAGTTAATATGAATTACAACATATGCGCTCCTAAATTGTATATGGGTAGAATAGAAAGTTTGGTTAGTAGAATGATGGGTTTTGCTGATATGATTCAATTAACTCATTTAAAAATACAGCAAGTTATTTCAAAAATAATACCAGATGGTGTTTATTTAGATGTTGACGGTTTAGCAGAGGTTGATTTAGGTGGTGGAACTAGTTACAATCCTAAGGAAGCTTTAAATATGTATTTCCAGACTGGTAGTATTCTAGGAAGATCTATGACAACTGAAGGTGATCCTAACCCTGGTAGAGTTCCAATACAAGAGTTACAGTCAAGTTCAGGTGGTAGTAAAATACAATCTTTGATATCTACATATCAGTACTATTTACAAATGATAAGAGATGTAACAGGATTAAATGAAGCTAGAGATGGAAGTATGCCTAACTCTGACTCATTGGTAGGTTTACAAAAGTTAGCAGCTGCTAATTCTAATACAGCTACTAAACATATTTTAAACTCTTACTTGTACATTACCGTAAGAACATGTGAGAATATAGTATTAAGAACTTCTGATGCTTTAGAATATGATTTAACTAACGAGGCTTTAAAAAATAGTATATCAACTTGGAATGTAGGTCAGTTAAATGACTTAAGCCAAATGCACCTATGTGATTTTGGTATATACTTTGATTTAGTTCCAGATGAACAAGAAAAGCAACAATTAGAAAGTAATATTCAAGCTGCGATTCAAAGTGGTAGCATAAACTTAGAAGATGCTATAGATATAAGGCAAATAAACAATCTTAAGCTAGCTAATCAAATGATTAAGCTCAAGCGTAAAAAAGCTGCTCAAGCAGCCCAAAAAGCCAATGAAGCAAATATTGCTGCTCAAGGTGCTGCTAACGCTCAAGCTAGTGAAGCTGCTGCTTTAGCTGAGGTTCAAAAGAAGCAAGCTACTATGGATGTAGAACTTAAGGTTGCTAAGGGTAAATCTCAATTTGAAATAGAGCGTATGCAAGTAGAAGCTCAAATAAAAAGAGAGTTGATGGAATTAGAGTTTAATTATAACATGCAACTAGGTCAACAAAAAATAAATAGAGAGCAAGATCGAGAAAAGCAAATAGAGAATAGAAAAGATAAACGTGCTAGAATAATTGGAACTCAACAAAGTATGATAGCAAATCAAAAGCAAAAAGAATTAGACGCAATAGATTTTGAAAACCCAAGTGAAACACAAAACTTAGAAGATCCGTTACAAGGAATCCTAGGTGGTTAATAAATTATATTATATTATATTATGGAAAACAAAAAAGAAAAAGAAGAAGGTTCTTTCAAAATAAAAAGAAAACCTGGAAGACCTAGAAAACTTCAAAGTAAAAATGAAGTTACAAAGTTAGACTTAAGTAAAAACGAAGAAAAAGATGCCGTTCAAGAGTCAAAACCAGAGGAAACTGTGCTACAGTCTAATGAGCAAGAACAACCGAAACAAGAAGAGGTCAAAGTGGAATTGCAAGAAGTGGGACAAACACACGGGGAACCTGAGCAGGTTACCGAAGAAAGTGAACCTGAAAAAGAATTAGTAATAATAAACGAAGAGCCAGAAGAAAAAACTGTAGATCAATTCAAAAAATATGATGAACCAGTTACAAAACCTAAAGTAAACTTACCTGAAAATATAGAAAAGTTGGTAAATTTTATGAAGGACACTGGAGGGACCGTTGAAGATTATGTAACTTTAAATAAAGATTACGATAAATTTGACGACGATTTATTAATTAAAGAATATTATAAAAAAACTAGACCACACTTAACGGATGACGAAGTTTTATTCTTAATGGAAGATAACTTTAAGTACGATGAAGAAGTGGATGAAGAAAGATTTGTACGTAAACAAAAACTTAAGTACAAAGAAGAAATTGCAAAAGCCCGAATTTTTCTGGATAAAATGAAAAGTAATTACTATGATGAAATCAAGTTGAGGCCATCTATTACTAACGAGCAACAGAAAGCTATGGATTTTTTCAATAGATATAACAAAGAACAATCATCTTTGCAAGAGAAAAGAAGCATGTTTGTTAATAAAACTAAAGATTATTTTCAGCATAAGTTTGAAGGTTTCGACTTTGAAGTTGGAGATAAAAAATTTAGATATAAAGTATCAAACACAAATGATATAGCTAATAAGCAAACTGATATAAATAAATTTGCAAATCAGTTTATGGATGATAATGGTAACATTATTGATTATGCTGGATATCATAAAGCTCTTTATACTGCAAGAAACGCTGATAAAATAGCTCAACACTTCTATGAGCAAGGTAAATCCGACGCTACTAGAGGTATAATTAAAAATTCTAAAAACATTAACCAAGCTCCAAGGTCGGGTGAACAGGGTGAGGTTATGCCTAATGGATGGAAAGTAAGAGCTGTTACTGGTGTTGATTCGACTAAGTTAAAAATTAAAAAAAGAACATAATTTAAAAATAACAAAATGAGTTTATCAGGAGGCGCTGTGCCGCCAAGTTTAAGACCTATGCCTAGTCAGGTAACAGTTCAAGACAATTATATTGACTTTAACGATTTAGCTAACGGGCAATGGGCACAACAATATCTACCTGAGCTTTATGAAGCTGAAGTAGAAAGATATGGAAACAGAACATTAGGTGGTTTCTTAAGAATGGTTGGCGCTGAAATGCCAATGACATCAGATCAAGTGATTTGGTCTGAACAAAATAGATTACACGTAGCTTACGATGATGTTGCTATTGCTGCAAATGCTGGTGGTTTTCCAAAAGTTGATATTGTAATTACTCCAGGTGCTGGTAATCCAGCTACTTCAGGTATTAGAGTGGGTAATACTGTATTAGTTTCTGACAATGCTACTGGTTTAATAACTACTAAAGTTTTAATTACAGCACTTGCTAATCCAAATGGTTATGAATTAGAAGGTCACGTATATGAGGCTGATAATTTATCTCAATTAATTGGAACAAATAGCTTATTCGTTTATGGTACTGAGTTTCCAAAAGGAAGTGAAGGAATGAATGGAGCTATCGAACCAAATGTAACTACTTTTACAAATTCTCCAATCATATTAAAAGACAACTACGAACTTAGTGGTTCTGACGCTGCTCAAATAGGATGGATTGAAGTTGCTACTGAAGATGGTACTTCTGGATACTTATGGTATTTAAAAGCTGAGGCTGAGACAAGATTAAGATTTGAAGATTATCTTGAAATGTCAATGGTTGAAGGTGTTAAAAATGATAATGGTGGCGCTTTCGGAACTAACTTCGGACCTACTGGTGCTAACAACTCACAGATAAAAGGTACTGAAGGTTTATTTTCAGCTATAGAAGATAGAGGTAATATTTATTCTGGTTTCGCTGGTGCTGGTGCTCCAGGTTCAGGTGCATTAGGAGATTTCGATGAGATCCTAAAACAATTAGATAAGCAAGGTGCTATTGAAGAGAACATGTTATTCTTGTCAAGACAAACAGCTCTAGACTTTGATGATATGATTGCTGCTGTTAACGGATCATACGCATCACTTGGTGCTGCTTCTTATGGTTTATTTGACAATGAAGCTGAAATGGCATTAAACTTTGGTTTTGCTGGTTTTAGAAGAGGTTCCTATGATTTTTACAAAACTGACTGGAAATACTTAAACGATGCTACAACAAGAGGATTAGACAATCAAATTGATGGTGTGATGATACCTGCTGGAACATCTACAGTGTATGACCAAATGATGGGATCTAACATTAGAAGACCTTTCTTACATGTAAGATATAGAGCTTCTGAAACTGAAGATAGAAGATTTAAAGCTTGGATTACTGGATCTGTTGGTGGTGCTTACACTAGTGATTTAGATGTTTTAAGAGTTAACTTCTTATCTGAAAGATGTTTAGTTACTCAAGCTGCTAATAACTTCGTGTTATTTAAAGGAGCTTAATTATTATATAACGCAGGGGGAAACCCCTGCTTTATTAACATTTTAAATAACAAAAAATTATGGCAAACATTTTAAAATTCCCAGGCTATGACCAAGGAGACGCTTTAGATGCTTACAATTATGTAAACGTTGATAAATATCTTGGAGTAACCGCTGATGGTGCTCCTGGTATTGAGAATGGAAGTTCTTTATTCATAAACTTAATAGTGCCTGGTTCAGAAGAGCGTATACAGAAAGTACTTTGGCAGATCGGGAAAGTGACATGGTCAGATGAATTAGTAGATAAAGTAGATAAAGCTATTAGAGAAAACTCTAGAGTTCCAAACACCATATTGGATATGGAAGAGTTGATAAGTGGTATAGTATCTATAGACAATCCTGGAAGTTGTGGATTAATTGATTTCTCCACTCCACTTCCAGCTGATGCAAAAAATTGATTCTAAAAAAAATATAAAATGCAAAACTTAATAGAAATAATACCAAAAGGATATACGATTCGAGCTAGAAGCTATAGTGACCCTGACATTCCAGGTTACTTTAACTATGTGTCTCCTAGTGAGGATTTATTACCTAACGTTACGTCTCCAGCAGTTCAAGGAGTTGGAGGATCAGGATCTGGTGTAGAAATGATAGTTGAAACAGGCGCCGATTCACCTTCAGGACCAGAAGTAATAGAAATAGAAATAACAAAAACTGGTAGTGGCTATCAACCAGGAGACGTTATTACTTTTACTTTCACTTCAGGAATAACTAGTTCTGAATATGTAGTTGAAGTTACAATACCTTCAATTGGAGGAAATGCTGATGATTTCCTTCACAATTCTAATAACTACATTACTCAACAACCTAAAAAATGCAATATAGATGCTAGTTTAATTACTGGAATTTATAGGACTGATTGGTTTGAAGTAAGTGATCAATACCCATATTTTACTATACTAACAAACCTGCAAAGCGCTGGCGCTGATAAGTATATGGCGTATAGGTTTTTAATTACTGGACTTGACTTAAGTACCTCACAAGGAGCTAAAAGAGCTAGAAGATCTATTTTGCAAGCTACAGAAGCTTTAAGAGATGCTTGGCAAAGTCCTAATTCAAAACCTATTTTACTTAATGATTACATATCAGATTCTAGTTTTGGAATTGGTAATGTATTCTTAGTAGAAGTTTAACTAGAATTTAGTTTAAAAACAAAAATAAACATAAGACCTCGTCAAACGGGGTCTTTTCTAAAAATTAAAACATGCCAAATATTATTAAATTTCCATTGTATAATAGTGGAGTTACATTACTTGATCCTAAATATTGTTTTGTAAACGTAGATGGATTATTCGACGTTATTCAATATGTACAATTATTCGGTGACAGTGATGTTCGTGTTGGTTTTGAGTTTGTGTATTTAAAAGATTGGGGAGGTTTATCTGTACCTGATAGACATTTATCTGTTAAGTTACTTTATCAAGGTGTAGATCTTCAAGTATCTGACTGGGATGTTGAGATAAAAAGATTAAAAAAACTTATAAAAAACTCTAGTGCTAGAACTAACTCTCAACCAAAGTTTTATCTATTAGATAATGATAATTCTACAGAAGAACCTTTTATACATCATGTTTTTACAACGTATGGAAGTGTTTGGTTACCACCAGCATAAACTATTAAAAAATAAAATATGTCAAACTACTTATTTGCTTACGATAATTTTAGTGAAACTGAAAGAGCTATTCCTGTTGATGATGTTATATGTGTATTTCCGGTAATTGGATTCAATAAAGGTGAACAAACGTGTGATATATATCACAAACAGTTATCCAGTACAATTACTGAAAATGACCAAACAACATATTATTTAACAAGAACTAGACTTTTTATCAAAAAATACTCTGGCACAGTAGAGAATTGGGCTGCAGAAGTGAGTGAAGCTGTTGCAAAAGCTATTGCAAGTCCAAACTCTAGAATTGAATTTAAATCTAGAGAACCTGGAGCTACTCTGGATATTAGACAGCCTTATCCAGAACAATTATAAATAAAAACAAAAAAATAAATTATTATATTATATTAAATTATGGAAACAAAACAAAAACAAAATAAAAAAACTTGGGAATACAAGGATAGAAACTATTATTTAATAGGTAATAAAACACCTTTAACATATACAATACCAACTAAACATTCTAGCAGATATCCATTAGTTTGTTTCGATGAAGACTTAGGTTATGAGAGAGAATTAAGATATGCTACTAATCAAAGTTCTATATATGTTGACGAACAAGAAGGACAAGTGACTTTAAAACATGTTATATTTAACAAAGGTCATTTATTTGTACCAAAAGAAAAAAGAAATCTACAGGAGTTTTTAGATAAACACCCTCACAATGGTGTTATATTTAAAATGTATGATCCAGTTATACAGGCGGAAGATGAATATGAAAATTTAGAATACGAAGTAGCTGCTTTGAATCTGGCTTATGAAATGGACATTGACCAAGCTGAAGCTATACTAAGAGTTGAGAAAGGTACTTCAGTGAATAGTTTAAGTTCTAAAGAATTAAGAAGAGATTTATTGTTATTTGCTAAATCTGATCCTAAATTATTTATAAACTTATCAGAAGATGAAAATGTAGTTCTTAGAAACTTTGGTATCAATGCTGTAGAAGCAAATATATTAAAGCTAGATGCTAACAATAAAATCTTTTCGTGGGCTAGTAATGGAAGAAAGTTAATGACAGTTCCATTTGACGAACATCCATATACTGCTCTAGCTTCTTGGTTTAAAACTGATGAAGGTATAGAAGTATATAAATCTATAGAGAAAAAACTAAAATAACAAGTGATTATAATCATGAAGGGCTGCAAACTGTAGCCCTTTTTTAAAGTAATTTATATGGCTAACATAAGTGTAGATACAGTATATAAAACAGTATTAAGTATTCTTAATAAAGAACAGAGAGGTTATTTAACACCTTATGAGTTTAACCAAATAGCAACTCAAGTACAGTTAGAAATATTTGAAAGTTACTTTGAAAATTTAAACCAGCAACTTAGAGCTGGGGAAAATGCTAGTGAATATGCTAATAGAATTAAATTACTACAAGAGAAAATTTCTAGGTTTGAAACTGAAGAAAATATAGAAGTTGTACTTTCACAAAAAGTTGGTGTAGGAGACTTAACAACACTTTCAGAAAAGGTTCATAGATTAGGAACTATACATTTTAACAACTTGTCGTACACGCCTGTAGAAATAGAGCAAGTAACAAAACATGAATTTAATTTAAATAGAAGATCTAAACTTACAGCTCCTTCTTTAGATTGGCCTATATATTACAAGGAAGGTCAAGATATAAAAATATTACCAGCTGAATCATCTACCGTAGGAGATGGTAAATACACTGTAGAATACGTTAGAAAACCTAAAGACGTGTTTTGGAATTATACACTAGGAACTGTTGGACAATACATCCATGACCCAGCATCGCCTAACCAAAACTTTGAAATAGATGACACTGATCAAACAGAATTAGTATTAAAAATATTAATGTACGCAGGTGTAGTTATAAGAGATCAAGAGATAATACAAGCTGCTACTAGTGCTGCTGTTCAAAAAGATCAATTACAAGCAAGTTAATAAATTATGGGATTAATTAAAGAAACAAACGCAGCTTACTATTCAGGTCAACTAGTTATAAAAGCTGACTCTCCAACTGTTTATACTTTTGGAAACACAAAAACAAGTGACAGTGGTTTCAATACTGAGTTAGTTAGTGCTTATGATGGTTCTATGTCTCAAATAGGACCTTTATCTAATTACACATTAATAAATTTAACAACTGGTGTTACATTTCCTGAACAAGAAACAGGTGTTGGTAATCCAAGTACTAATGAGCTAGTTTTAGCGCCAGGTGCAACTACAGTTGTCAATGTAGGTGATTTTATTTTATGTCAATTAAAAGAAAACACTATTGATCAAAACTATGGTAATTATAGTTACATATCTCTTAATGATATAATAGATAATTTTATGGTTGCTTATACAGGGCAAGATCAAATACTAACAAGTGTTAAAAGATCTCAAGTGTTATTTCACGCTAAAAGAAGTATACAAGAATTTTCTTATGACACTTTTCCAGTCATGAAGTCTCAAGAATTAACAATACCTCCTAGTCTATCTTTACCTTTACCACAAGATTACGTTAACTACGTTAAAATCTCCTGTGTGGATTCTAACGGTGTATTACACACTATAAATCCTTTATATGGTTTAAGTACTAATCCTACAGAACTGCCTATACAAGATTCTAAAGGTATACCTACACAAAACTCTTTTGGTTATAACAATGAAGCTCAACAATCAAAAACAGAGGAAAGATGGAAAAGCGCAAACGATAATGATATAACTGGAAATTACGATCCTTTCGAAAATCAAGGAGTTTATGATTATGTATGGTGGAAGCAGGCTTACGGTCAAAGATATGGTTTAGATCCTGAAGTTAGTAATATAAATGGTTGGTTTAGTATTAATCAGAGAACAGGTTCAATATCTTTCTCAAGCGATTTAACAGATAAACTAGTTGTTGTTAAATATATATCTGATGGTTTAGCTTACGACAATGATATGAAAGTGCCTAAGATGGCTGAAGAAGCTATGTATATGTCTATGATGTATAATATAATAGCATCAAGAAGAGATGTTGATGGAGGTACAAAAGCTTTTTACAAAAGAGAAAAATACGTTAAAACAAGAAATGCTAAAATAAGATTGCAAAACCTCAAGTTAGATGAGATAGTTCAAGTGTTTAGAGGTCAATCTAAATGGATTAAACATTAATTAAATGGCAAGAAAATCTAATCATACTTTTGTCCAATCTAAAATGAATAAAGATTTGGACGCTAGATTATTAAACGCTGGTGAATATAGAGACGGTGTTAACGTATCTGTTAGTAGATCAGAGTCAGATGATGTTGGTGCACTTGAAAATATACTTGGTAACGAGTTTTTAAGCGACTTAAACAAAAACACACAATACCCAGTTGAAGCTATAGGTTGGTGTATAGATGTTTCAAACGACAGAGTATTTGTTTTTGTTACTGACTACCAAGATAATTCTTTAGACAAAATTTCTAACAACGCTCCTTTCAGTAGTTACCACGCTATAGTACACTTTGATATAAAAACAAAAGTTTCTACTACTATAGTTTCAGGTTATTTCCTTAACTTTTCTATAAATAGTAAGATAAATGATTCTAATTTGATAGAGAGTTTATTGTTCTGGACGGATAATAGAAATCAACCTAGAAAAATAAATGTAGAAACAGCCATAGCCGATAATAACTACTATTATAATGAAGATCACATTTCAGTTGCAAAGTATTATCCTTACAAAGCTTTAGATCTTACAGATAAAATATCATTAGACATAGACCCTAACGGAGTTGATAATCAAGTTTTTCTAGTTAGTAGAGATATAGGAACGAACGGAGCTATAAAAGGTTACGAATCTATATATCCTTATTTCGTTTGTGAAAACGATAATTTACCAAATGATATAATTAATAAACTTAAAAATAATATAGGTTTAAAAGGTTATGTAGAAAGATTAAATGTATATGGCGATATTCAAAGATGGGAGTTTAGACTAGCTTGGTTCCAAAAAGATGGAGAAGAGTCTTATTTAGGCACTCAATCTCCTGAGAGACTACCTAGTGGATGGAATGGAAAATATATTATATTTGTAGATAGAGATTTTGATAATGGCTTATTTCAAGTTTATGATGATTACGCTGCGAAACCTGAAAAATATAATATGTATTTTGTAGAAGAAACTGAAAAAAATGTTTCTTCTCCTTGGGTAAAAGGTAATGCTCTTAAACTTCAAGCTGATCAAATAACTTTATCAACTGTTGGAACTCTTTTTAATTGGACAGGTGTGAGTGATAGTAATAACCCTTATTTATCAACTCTTCACTTATATGGTACTAGAAGTACAAATAAACAAGTGTATGATGAATATAATACTGGATCATCGCTTGAAGCACCTACGTTTTGTATAGAAAATGGATTTCCTAACAATACAGGTGGTGCTGAAAATATATATCCAAGAGTAAACCATCCTAAATTAAATCAAAATAACATATATGTAATAACTAAAATTGTAACAATTAATGGTATAGCGTCTGGTTTTCATGTTCAACAATTAAACTCTATTAATAATTCAAATGGTTTAATAGACGTTAATCTAACAAGTGTGTTAAGCCCAGGTGATATATTAACTGTTGAGTTACCTAATAAATATTATTCAAGTGATTTTCCTGGTGATCCTGTTTTTTTAGAAGACAAATTTATAAGATTTGCTTATAGGTTTAAATTTGATGATGGTGAATATTCTATAATATCTCCATTTACTCAAGAAATTTTTATACCAAAACAAGAAGGTTACTTTTTATCAGAAATAAATAATTCACCTTTAGATGTAACAAATTTTAATAAATATAGATTTCAAATCCAAGAAGCTGGTGAAAACACTGAAGTTGATTGGTTTGTTAATAAGATTACTAGTGTTAATCTTAAAGTGCCTTTAGAATTTAAAGCTAAAGAAACAAAAGATAAATTAAAAGTACAAGAAATAGATATTTTATATAAGGAATCAGATGGTATAGCATTAAAAGTTGTTAAAACATTGGACATAGATGAATATAGTGATGATGAAAACTATTTCATAAGCTACGAGTATAACAGTGAAAAGCCAATAAAAACAGTAAGAAGTTCTGAAATAACTAGAGTTTATGATAATGTTCCTGTTAGAGCTAAGACTCAATCAACTTCTGGTAATAGAATAATATATGGCAACTTTTATGATAGGCATACTTCTCCTATTTCTTTAGACTTTTCAGTTGGCGTAGGATCTAAATACACTTTATCTTTTCCAAAAACTACTAATAGTGATATAAAATACCCAAACCATACGTTAAAACAAAATAGAAATTATCAAGTAGGCATAATACTTTCTGATAGATATGGTAGATCTACAGATGTTATATTGAGTAAAAATATTGAAACATCAAAAACATTTATTTCATCACAACCTTATAGTAATAATCAAATAACTTTTGGTAATTCTACTGTATATAACCCTTATTTTGATGATGTAAATCATTTAAAAAAATCTAATAATACAGATAATTATTTAACTCAAAACCCAACGGGTGGTTTAGAGGCTAATTATGATGTAACAAGCATAAAACAAACTTTAGCACCTAGAGCAGGTATAATAGATTGGCCAGGAGATTCATTAAAAATAAAGTTTGAAGAACTAATTCCAGATGAAATAAATCTAAGTGGATACCCGGGTTTATATACCTCACCTATAGTTAGAAGTAATTCATCTAATTTAAACAATAGTAGATTTACTGTGGTAGAGATAGTAGATCCAACTGATCCAGATATTGGTATATATGAAAAGTGGAAAGTAGATTTTGTCTCATCAGGACCTAATGATCAATATAAACCTGGTCAAATTTTACAATGGACTGTATACCCTGACGATACTATACAGTATGCTACCATAGTTAGTGTTGAATTAACTAGTATTTCTGAAGGATATATTGAAGTAGTTGGTGATTATACTAATCCACACCTTCCACCTCAATCACCAACAGCACCAGATGCTAGCGTTATAACTGCTTATGACTCTTTAAATAGTTTAGGTTTTTATAGTTACAGGTTTGTAGTTAAACAAAATGAACAAAGCTATTACAATGTATATCTTCCTAGTTTGCTACAAGGAAATCCCATACCTAAACCTTATAAATTATTCTTAAAAAAACAAACTACCTTTACCAAGATACTAGAAGTAGATGATAGCAAACACCCAACACCTGGTACTTTTCCAATATTAGAGGGTCAAAGAGTCGAAGGTGATGCTTACTACATAGAGGAACCAGTTGGATCAGGAAATTGGGTTGTTAGAACCTTCAGCGTTGTTGTTACGAATATTATAAATGACTTTCAATTTGAAGTTAGTGAGAGTATCAAAGTAGCTGGGGAAGATGATAGTAGTCCTAACGGTGGAGATACAATTGAATCTGATTTTACTAGTGATTCTAATGGAAACACTCTTAACGTTTCGACTTTGCTAACGGATAATGCTAATAAAGTTCCACCTGCTCTCAATGAAACAACTCCTGTTCAACAACAATATTCTACTAGTACTACTAGATTAATACCTAGAATAGCTATAAACAATTTAACTTTTAAAAAATCAGGTGTTGAGCCTGACGTTGTAAAATTGATAAATACTCCACCATCTTCCACTGGAGACTACACAAGACAAATATACCCTGATACAAAATCTCTTAAAGTTAGATCTATAGGTAATTTTGAAGCTATGTTTGTTGATGGTAAATACGCTGGGTTATGGCAAGCAGACACTGATCCTCCAACTGTAGTTATTGAAAATACTTTTAGGTTAGGTAGAGATGCTCAAACAGCTTTGCCTATAAATAAAGAACAGTATCAAGCTGCTGTTTATGAAACAAATCCTACAATTTCTAATTTAGAAATATTTTTCGAATCAAGTACTTCTGGAAAAATAAGTGACTTAAATGAAGAAATAAGAGTTTCAAGTCAAGATAGCTTTAAAGAAATAGAATTTTTTAATTCATTCTGGTTAAAAAGAATTAAAACTTCTCAGCCGCCAAAATCTTTCTCTGCACAAGGAACTCTTATAGGTAGTGGAACTTCACCATCTAGAGGTGTTTGGCCGCTTAGTCAAGTTCAAGCATCACCACAAACTGAGATTGGACCTTCTTTAGCCCCAGGAACTGAACCAGTGTTAGGTGCGTCTTATGGTTCAGAAGACGATATCTCGTCAACAGAATATAATTATAACAACAATTGGTATTTGGAAGAATCTAGAATAAAAGGAGGGTTTAATAACAAGGAAATTTCTTTAGGTGCTAGAGCTTTTTTAGATGAAGAAGAACCAATTCAACAACATAGATTTAATTCTTTGATATATTCTGGTGTATTTAATTCTAGAACAGGTATAAATAGAACTAATCAGTTTCCAGTAGGAACTGTTATAACTAAATCTGCTAACCCTGAATACGGTAGTATACAAAAGATATATGCTGAAGAAACAAATTTATTAGTGTTTCAAGAAAACAAATGTCAAAGAGCATTGATAGATAAGGATACTATATACACAGCTGAAGGTGGTACTCAAACACAAAGTGGTAATGCTGTTATAGGTCAAATAACTCCTTACGCTGGTGAATACGGAATAAGTAGAAACCCAGAAAGTTTTGCTATATACAGTTATCAAAAATATTTTATAGATAGGAATAGAAACGCAGCTTTAAGATTATCTCACGATGGTATAACAGAGATATCAGAGTATGGTATGCGTGATTGGTTTAGAGATAATTTAGCTGACTTAAACGATAATTTTGATAATATTTTTTCAGTTGAATTAGATGAAGTAACTATAATGAATCCTAGCTCAGGTGGAGCAACATATATAGAATATAATGGTACTGACATTTCAAGCGCGATATTAAATGATTATATAGGATGTTTAATAGAATATTACGATGACAATACATCGTCTTGGAAACCTTTAATAAATGATAGTGAACAACTTTTTCTACAAAGCATAGACAACATTACTGATCCAAATAGAATTTATTTAAGTGATTACTCTGTCGTTAATTTTTCTAAAATTAGATTTATTTCTAAAAATAGAAGTTACATAGTTGGAGGATGGGATGTTTATAATAAGCAATATATATGTTCTTTACAATACAATAAATCTTCTACATTAACAGATACTACTGGTAAAGATTATTCTTACCACACTTTAGGTTTTGATGAAAAAATAAATGGATGGCCTAGTTTTTACACATATAGACCTGGGTTGATAGGTAGTTTGAAGAACAAGTTTTACAGTGTAAATAATTCTTATGACACATGGGAAAATACAGGTATTGGAGATTTTGGAATATACGAGCAATATAAAGATAATCAAACAGGTACAAATAGAGGTGTATTTTATGGAAATAGTTACCCATCTACTGTAACTATAATAGCAAACGCTAATCCATCAGTAGAAAAAAACTTCTTAACTATTGATTACGAAGGTAGTAGTGGTTGGAAAGTGGTGTCTGCTGGTTCTGAAGGTTCAGCTGGTTTAATAGCACCTATATTTTCAGATCAAACCGGTGAAGATTTTTATGGAGGTAGTTGGCAATACCATATTGATAAAACTAATCAAGTATATAGTTTTTATGAAGGTCAATATGATGCTGCTGGAAACACTGGTTCTGCAGCAGTATTACAACCTATACTACATGTTGGTTTTGATAGAAAAGAAAATAGGTACGTAGCTAACCTAGTTAACAGTTCAGATCCTTCTCCAGGAGAAGTAATATACGGAGATAAAATAAGTGGAATAAAAGGTTATTATAATATAGTCACTATGTCTACAGATTCTACAACATCGCCAGGTGCTATGAAAGAACTGTATCAAGTTGGATTATCTTACAATATATCTTCAATGTAATTAAATTAAATGAAAGTACGTAGAATTACAGATAATGATTGGCCAATACTAACTAAGTGGTGGAGTGAATGGGAATATGAATATCCACCTGTAAAAAGTTTTTTGCCTGAAAACGGCACGTTTGGTTTAATAGTAGAAAAAGACAATAAGCCTATAGCGTCTATATTTATGTATGCAACTAATGCTAGTCTAGTTATATTAGGTTGGCCACTGTCTGATAAAAATTACGAGAGCAATGATAGAGAAAAAGCTATTATAAAACTTAATGAAAGTGCTGAAACAGCTTGTAAATTATTAGGTTATAAACATATACTTTTCTTTGGTGATAACAAAAAATATATAAAAAAATTAAAAGATCTAAACTTTTCAAAAGGAGATAGCAAATACGATTTAATAACTAAAAATATATAACATGGGAGGACTTATAGCAGGAGCAATTGCAGGTGTAGCTGGAGCTACTACAAGCGCTATAGCAGCTCATAAAGCTGGTAAAGCAAGTGATGAACAAAATAGGATAGCTACGGCGAAGCAAACACAGTTGGACAACCTTACAGCTGACAGGCCAGAGTTTACTAATCCATATGAGAATTTGAAAAACCAATTTGAAAACTTAGATAATCCTTATGCAAACTTAACAGTATCTACAGAAGCTTTTAAAATGCAAGCAGAACAAGCAGATATAGCTTTAGCAAATAGTTTAGATGTAATGATGGAAACTGGTATGGGTGCTGGTGGTGCTACTGCTTTAGCTCAAGCTGCTCTACAAAGTAAGAAAGGAATAGCTGCTAGTATTAATGCACAAGAAACTGCAAACAAAAAATTGCAAGCTCAAGGTGAAAAAGACGTTGCTATTCAAAGGGCTCAAGGTGCTCAACAATTAGATATGTTAAGAGCTCAAGGAAATGCTATGGAACAACGAGATGCTATTGATTTCCACGAAGCTCAAATGACTAGAACAGCTACTCAATTAGATAATGCGAGACAAAATGCTATGGATTATAACGCTGCTAAAAATCAAGCTTTAATGGGTATAGGTACTTCTATAGCCTCAGGAGCTAGTATAATTGCATCTTCTGAATCTAAAGGTAAAAACAAAGGTGGAAACAACGATGGAGATGGCGACGAGTTTTAAGGTGGAAGGTAAAAAAATTTAAATAAAAAAAAATATAACATATGGGTTTAGGTGAGGGATTTACAAGTCCACAAAGGGCAATAGATGAATCGTTTAAAGCTTTTATTGAAGGTGGTAATGATATAGTTAATAAAGTAGCTTTAACAAATGCTGAGGTTCAGAAAAATATAAGGGCTGAAAAAGCTTTTGCTAAAGAGCAAGAGGCTTTAAGAGATAATGAAATGTCAACTATGTACAGTAAAGTTAATGAATTAGGTGGTTCAAGTAGCTCAAGCCTTGATGCGAATCTAATGAGTTTTTGGGAAGACAAAGCTGATAAGTACTTTACTATAAAAAACGATATGGATAGAGGGCAAAGGTGGGATGAAGAAACTCAAAAACTTGTACCTTATAGCAAGCAAGAAGGCATGAAAGCTTTGGCCGCAATAAATGGTTTGTTACCTCAATTTAAAGAAGAAGCTGCTTTTCTCGCTAAGGAAGCTGCTGCGTACCAAGAGGACTTAGCTAATAACAATGTTTCTTCTATTGGTTCTATACAGAATAAAACCTTATTAAGTGGTTTGGCAGCTGGTGCTAATGTTGGGATTGTAGAAGAAGGTGGTAAAACTTACTACTTTGTACCTGAACACATAGATCAAAATGGTAATAAAGTTGAATCTGCAATGATAAATGGAAGAGAGATGATGGCTAATGCTGCCAAGGGTAAAGGCTTATACGAGAGGAAAGCTAATATAGATGAACTACTTGAAACAGCTTTTAACAACACTTACCAACCTTCTAGTTTACAGAGTAAATATGTGAAAACTATAGATGCAGTAAATGGACAACCTATACCTGGTCAGCCAGGTGAAGTTTTTAAAAACATACCAAAAGGTCAAAAGTATACTTACCAGATAATTGAAGATGAAGATAAAGATAAAGGTCAAGAAGATTTAATGACAAATGGAAGTTTAGATCCTATACTATCAAATGATAATATAATGGTTAGGTATTGGCAAGATAACGTTCCAGACGAGTGGTTGAAAAGTAAGGGTTATAGTGATGATGTTATAGATTCTAGATGGAATGATTTCCCACCAGATTTATCTGATCAAGAAAAAGACGATTTAATTAAGCAGCAAAATGAAGCAGCAAAAGCTTACATGGCTGAACAAGCTTATGATAAAAATGCTGACATGGATAATAAGTTAAAATTCATGCAAAAGCAAAATATTGTTGGAGACGGCAGTAACAGCGGTGATGATAATGGTTTTACACTAACACCTAAAAGCCAGCTTACGTATAATACTAGATACAATGACTATAAGGATATTACTGAACAAACAGAATCTTTATATGCAAACGGTACGCCTCAACCTGAAGATTTTGTTCGTGCGTTAAAAATGGCTAATCCAGGAAAAGACTACTTTGTTAACAAAAATAATCTTATACAATCTGGAACAGAGATAATTGAAATACCTGACGAGTTTAAAGAAGCAAATAAATTATTAAATAGCTTAAGTGGGATAGATAGAGAAATGCAAATACTATTTAGTAAAAAGAAAGACGAGAAAACCACAGAAGAGATGAGTATTGAAGATTATTTAAATGAATAAATAAAATACTAGTATGGACGAAGAAAAGTTAAGAGGTATAATACAAAAGATGATAGCCAACAACGAACCTCCAAGTAAAATAAGGGAAGTTGTTAGAAGAGCTAAAGAGATGATGGCTGCTCAACCTTCTAAAGAACAAGTAATTCAATCTGTGGAACAAGGAGAAATAGAAGAGTCTCCTAGTATAGACTTAGAAGAGCTTAAAAGAGTTTCAGAAGCTGTAAAAAAGAAGACTAATGGTAATGAAGATTTTCAAATGAATGAAGATCAATTAAACTCTCCTATAGGTCAAGACGAGTCGTACGATATATTTTCTATAAACAAACCACAAGAAGTAGAAATGGTTGCCGACCAAGTTATAAATAAACCTTTTGATGATTCTGTAGAAATGCAACTCATTGAAAAAGGAAAGAGCAGTGCTGTAGAAAAATTAGAACAGGATTATGCTCAAGACTTTATAGATACTAAAGGTTACCACGACTACACTTCACCAGATTACTTAAGACCTAAAGCTGATGAGGTTAGAGCTAATTTAGAAAATATAACTATAGATTCTCCTGAAGTTAAAGAAAGTGTATTAGCAGAAACTGTAGGTGTTTACGATGATTATGATTTTGGTAATCAAGGTTTAAAAGATCTAAACTTGTTGGCTTCTACAGAAGATATTAAAAAAGCAAAAGACGAGTGGAAAAAAGGTAAAGACGGAATCTTTGTTAACATGAAAGACGAAGACGCACAAGCTTTGCAAGAAGATAAATACTTCAACTCTTTAGTAGACAAAGATGATAGCGGGGGTATATCAATTAATAAAGGTTGGAAAAGTCCTAAAGATCAATTAGAATCTATATTAAGTTGGGAAACTAAACCATATTGGTACCCACAAGAAAAGTGGGATATAGTTAAAAAGTATAAAGAGGATGGTGGTGTGTCTAACGAAATGATAGACAACGCTGATCCAAGATTAGTTAACAAAACTATTCAGGCTAAAAAACAAAATTCTTTAACTAATTTTTTCTATGATAATGATGATCTTAGTAGCATTGAAAGAACTAAAATATCTGCTTTACTAGCAGATCAAATATATGGAAAGTTAACTTATGATGATGTCATGAGGATGGATGCTAATCCTGAATTATTGAAACTGGAGATGGAGAAGAACCAACAAAGGCAGTCTTCTTTGATAAAGGACATGAACAATATAAAGGCTAAGCAGAATGAGTTAGAGGGAAATGAAGAGTATCAAAAATTAAATAAAGAAGCTAAAAGAATAACAGATGAATTAACACGATTACAAGAATCTGGTATTAATGAAAATTCTTCACAAGCTGAAATAGACAATTATAATAACTTACTTAGTGAGTATAAGGCTCTGCAAGTAACCTATGATCAGAAAGGTTTTAAAAGCATAAGAGAACAACAAGCTAAAGATATAGAAGCTTGGGAAAGTAAAAACGCCGCGTTAGCAGATGATGCTGCAGAGTTAGGTGATGTGTCACTAGCTTTAGACTTAGCTACAAAAAATTACAGCGCTTTAGATAAGACTAAACTTCAAATGGAAAAGTTTTTTCTTGGAAATGCTTTCGCTGGAACTATAGGTGCCACTTCTGGTTTTATTGCTGAAGGACTAGATATAATAGGTGGGTCAGCAAGTATGGGTGAGTTATCAGATTTTTTACATAAAGTTGAAGGTGTTGCTATAGATTATAATAAAAGTATAGATAATCAGATGGGTCAACTTGCTCCTACACTTAAACTAGATGATGTTAGTTTTAAAACACTAGATAGTTACATAGCTCATACTTTAGCTGAAAATTCACCTAGTATAGCTACAGTTATGTTAACTATGAGAGGTGGTAAAATGGCAGCTGGAAAAAATGCTTCTACAGCTGTTAGAATGCAAGCTGCTGCTAGAGCTAGTAAGATAGCTCAAGGAATATTTTTCTCTACCAGTTACGGTGGTAAAGGTATGGAGTTAGCTATTGCTCAAAAAAATGCACCTGGTAGAATAAAAAAACTACAAGAGCAAATAGACTCTGGTGTGCTCAGCGGTTATGAAAAACAACAAGCTGAAAAAAGAATAAACGAATTAGAAGATGTCTTAGACTTAAACGTGTTACAGAAAGCAGGTTCTTCTTTGTTATCCGGTGCTATTGATATGTACTCTGAAAAGCTTGGTTCACTTGGATATATGAAAAATCTAAATAGAATAAAAGCCGCTGTTGATGCTAAGCCGTTTAAGAAATTAATGTACCAAGGTTTAAATTCTTTAAAAGGTGCTGCTACAGAAGTTGTTGAAGAGGCAGCTGCTCAAATAGGTAACAACCTTTCTGACATTTATATATTAGGTGAAGACAAATCTATTGTAGATGGCATCGACGCTGACTTTCTTGCTAAGACAGCTATAAGTAGTTTTGCTATGCAAGGCCCAAGCGTTGGTAGTAATTTATATAGTATGTTTAAATCTGAAATGATGGATCCTACTTCTATTAGAAATAATAAAAAGCTTTTTGATGAACTAATAGATATAGAAGAAACACTTCAAAGTCCACTAACTACAGATGCTAATCAAAAGAAAGAATTAAGAAAAAGAAAGAAAGAGATTATAGAGGTAGCTGGTATGAAAGATATAATGAGCGTACAAAAATTAGCTCGTATGTCTACTCAAGAAAAGTCAGACTTATTTGAATTAAATAGAAGAAGAAGAAGAATAATAAAAAATCTAAGAGAATTAGGTGGTAGATCTGAGGCTGGTAGTAAATCAATTAAAAAACAAAAAGATAGATTAGTAAAAGAATTTAAAGAAGTTGACACACAAAGAAATGAACTGTTAAGTAAAAAGCAAAGAAAAATACAAGAAGAATATAAAGAAGCAGCAGATCCAGCATTAGGAGCTTATAATCAAGGGTTATATGATTTTTATAGTGATATCGTAGGGGCTCAACAGGAGATCAATGGTAATAAATACATTGAAGTAAATAATGAAACAACCGTTGATAACTTAAAAGAGCAGTTTGGTGAGGATAAAGCTAATGAATTAATAGAGGCTAGAAACAAAGGTAACAACGCTACGTTTGTAGGTAACGATATAATTATATTTCCACAAAACGTAAAGCAAAACTTAATGTCAACTAGAAATAAATCAGCAGCTATGTTTGCTGCTGTGTCTCCACTTCATGAGTTGATGCATATTGAAAATAGAAGACAAGGTATAGTTAAAAATGGCAAGGTAGTTGGAGATGCTAACAAAGCTATTCAACAAGCTGAAAGTGTAATAAAAGAAAACTTAGCAACTGGTAGAATAACACAAGAACAATACGATGACTTTTTAGCTAGGAAGAAACAGTATACAGATGAAACAGGAGTTGACGTAGAAGAAATCCTAAACCTATTTGGTGACATGACAGCTACGGGTATATTAAGTGAATCAGATTTCAGTAAGATAAATGGCTTACAGTACATGTTAAAAGGATTAGTAAGAAAGTTTGCTGGTCCTAATATATCTTTCTTATTTCCACTTAAAACTGGAGCTGACGTTTTTAGTTATATAAAAAGTTTTAAAGATTCAGTTGAAAAGTCTGAATTAAAATCAGCGCCACCAGAAGACATATCTGAAGATTTAAAATTCTCTCAAGCTGCTAGTAATAAAGTACAAGATATATTTAATGAACAGGGTGAGGCTGGAGCTTTTGATATTATAGAAGAGTTCAAACCTATAGTAAATAAAATAGTACAACGTAGAAGTGAAGCTCCTGGTTTTGATAGACAGTTATTAACTGATGAAATTGAAACTGGAAAAAGAGGTATACTTGACTTGATAAGAGAATATGATCCAGAATCTGGCGTACCGTTAGCTGCTTATATAAACAAGTTCTTACCAGCTAGAGCTATAGAAGCTTCTAAGCGTGTTTTAGGAGAACAATTTGAAGATGATGTTACAGAAGTAAGAGGTTTAGAAGCTGAAGATAAAACAGGAGAAGTAGATAATAGTCCTATAAGTAAAACAGAAAGATTATTTAAATTAAAAAATAGATTAACGGGTAATTTAGAATCTGCTATAAACAAAGTCAGATCTCAGGTTTCTAGTTTGCCTATAGCTGATTTAGATTTTAAATCTTTAAGAAATATTGCCTTACAAGAAGTTCAAGAGTTGTTTGGCATAAAGCCAAAGCCAGGTAACCTAACTAAAGATGATGTTAGAAATGCTCAACAATATATAAACAAAAATGCTGAGGCTTTAATAACTATGTTACCTGAAGGATCTACACCTGGTGGAACATCAACCGGTGTTCAGAAAGTCTTACTAGATAATTTCTACGAAAAACAAGATAGAGTTAAAATGTTGAAGACTGGTAGTAAAGCTGGTTTAGCTCCTTATCAAAAAAGAAATAATATAACACCATCTGAATTTAAAGAAGTATTTGGGATAACACCTGCTGGTACTCCAAACGTGTCTGATAGAAATACTAGTGCTAGAATAAAAGCTTTAGTTTCACAAACAGAACGTATGCTAACAAATCAAGAAGTTAGAGAAGCTTTACAAGAGCAAGGTATTCCAGTTCCAAGTAGGTTGTCAGAAGGTAAATCTGAGTTAATGTTTTCACAGGGTCAGAAGTTAACTAAGAAAGAACAGAAAGCTATAGAAGCTCAAAGAAAGTTATTAGACTCCGATATTGGGACTCAACTTCTAGCTGAGCAAAAAGATTGGAAACAGATTATAAAGGATTACGGAATGAGTCCTATAAATCTAAAAACAGCTCAAGGTAGAGAATCTTATAGACAATGGATAGCTAATGTATTAGCACCAAAATTACCTGCTAACTTTTTTACGGTTAATGCTGCCGGTGTTTTAACAGGTAAAACAGAAGCTGTAAGAGATGAGAATAATAATAAGACAGATCAAAGAACTTATGCTGGTAATTATGCTTTTCTTAGCAAAAAAGAAGTTGTTGACTTTATAGAGCAAGCGATAGCTGACGGTGTAGTATTTTCTGAGTCTGAGATACCTGGTTTGAAAAGAGCTTCATACGCTAAGCTAGACAAAAGATTTAGTACTAAAGAATTTAAACAACAACAGAAAGATAAAATAAAAGGATTTAAACAAGTGTTAGATGTATTTAATAGTTTAATACAAGAAAACACTAAAGCTAATGCTCCTTTTGTAGCCGCGTTGATGTCGTCTACTAGTGCTTATCAAGGTCACTTCATGAGAACTTCTTCACCTATAGGCTTTACAAACTTCACAGGTTTAAAACAAGTGGAAGAACATACAGAACCAGCTAGTGATCTTGGTAAATTTCTATTAAATAGAATGATACAAGGAAATTACGAGCTATATATAGATGGTGCTTTAGAAAACTTCTTTCAAGGTTTGCTTCCTGATGTCTATGATAAAATGTTAAAAGGTATTGGACCAGACGGTAAACCTTTTAACTACACTCAGAATGCTCCTGAAAAATATATGTATGACATACTTATGGGTGCAAAGTCTATATGGTTAAGGTATTTTAATCCTCAGGTTAATGGTCAAATAAGAGTTGATGAGAATGGTGTTAGTAGAAGAGGTATAGATCCTAATGTTTTAGTAGAGATAAATGGTAAGTCTGTTGCTGAGAATAATAATCTAGGTTTACCTAAAAATAAACTTACTCCTAATGTCATAGCCAAACAACAAGATTTACTGTTCAAAGTATTGGATAATCAAATATCAAAGGAAGATGCTAGAAAGCAACTAGACGAATACACGAAGCTAGCTCCAGACATGTTAAAAGCTAGTAAAGGTACTCAACAAGAATTAAGCGAAGCTGAGGTTTTGTATATAAATCAAAACATGACAACTCAAGAGTTGTTAAGTAAAGCTATATCAATAGATAATGCACTTAATGAAGCTAGAAAATTAAATCCTGAAATAAAGAAAATTAGAGTATTTGATTTTGACGATACTATAGCAACTAGCAAAAGCTTAGTGTTTTACACTAAAGCCGATGGTACTGAAGGTCAGTTGACAGCTGAAGAGTTTGCTAAAGACGGTGCTAGATTAGTAGAAGAAGGAGCAGTAATGGACTTTAGTGATTTTAATATAGTTAGAAACGGAAAACGTGGTCCTATGTTTAATGTTGCTAAAAAGATAAAAGAAGCAAGAGGCAATGAAGATCTTTTTATATTAACAGCAAGAGCTCCACAAGCTCAAAAAGCTATATATGAATTTTTAAAATCAGAAGGTTTAGAGTTTAAAATGGACAACATAGTTGGTCTAGGTAATTCAACTCCACAAGCTAAGGCTAATTGGTTGTTAGATAAAGCAGCAGATGGTTACAATGATTTTTACTTTGCTGATGATGCTTTAAAAAATGTTAAAGAAGTTAAACAAGTTATGGATGTTGTAGACGTTAAGTCTAAAGTTCAACAAGCTAAACTTAAATTTTCTAAAGGTGTAAATGAACAATTCAATAGTATACTAGATAAAAAAGCTGTAGAACTAGCTGGTCAAGAAATATCAGCTATTAAAGCTAAGACAATAGGTTCTAGTAAAGGTAATTTTAAATTTTGGATACCTTACTCTGCGGAAGATTTTATGGGTTTAATATATCCCACTTTATCTAAAGGTTTGTTAGGTGATAATCAAATGGCTTGGTATAAGAAACATCTTATAACACCATACGCTAGAGCTATGAGTAGTATGCGTACAGCTAGATTACAAATGATGAATGATTTTAGAGCTCTAAAGAAAAAGCTTGACGTGCCAATTGATCTACCAAAAGTTAACGCTAGTGGCTTTACAAATGAACAATCTGTTAGAGTTTATTTATATAATAAAATGGGTTACGATATACCAGGCGCAAGCAAAAAGGATATTCAAGAAATGATAAAAGCTGTTGAATCTAATGCTAAGTTAACTGTTTTTGCTAATGAATTACTTCAAGTAACTAAAGGAGATGGATGGGCTAAACCTAAAAGTGATTGGCTAGCAGGTACTGTGACAACAGATTTATTAGAAGTTCTCAATACAACTAAGAGACAAAAGTACTTACAACAGTTTAATGAGAATGCTAATGCAATATACTCTGAACAAAACTTAAACAAACTAGAAGCTATATATGGACCTAAATATAGAGAAGCTTTAGAGAACATGTTGTCAAGAATGAAGTCTGGAAAAAATAGAACTGGAAATAATAATAGGTTAAGTAATAAAATACTTAATTATATAAACGGATCTAATGCTGCTGTAATGTTCTTTAATACTAGATCCGCTGTATTGCAAACTATATCTGCTATAAACTTTGTTAATTGGAGCTTTAATAACCCGTTAAAAGCTGGTCAAGCATTTGCTAACCAAACTCAATACTGGTCTGATTTTATGAAGCTAATGAATTCTGAATACTTAAGAGATAGAAGATCTGGATTAAGAATAAATATTAATGAAAATGAAATAGCTAATGCTGCTAAAACTGCTAAGAATAAAGCTAAAGGAGCTATGGCTTATATATTAGAAAAAGGTTACTTACCTACTCAAATGGCTGATAGTTTCGCTATAGCGGCGGGTGGCGCTACTTTCTATAGAAATAGAATAAAAGACTTGGTGAGTAAGGGAATGACAGAAGCTCAAGCTGAGAAACAAGCTATGCAAGAGTTTGTAGAAATTTCTGAAGAATCTCAACAGTCAAGTAGACCTGATAGAATATCACAACAACAATCAAGCGATGTTGGTCGTTTAATATTAATGTTCGCAAACACACCAATGCAATATGCTCGTATACAAAAGAGAGCTGCTCAAGATTTAATAAACGGTAGAGGAGATTGGAAGTCAAATATTAGTAAAATAGCTTACTATGGTTTTGTACAGAACTTGATATTTAATGCTTTACAACAAGCTGTTTTTGCTTTAGGTTTTGGAGATGACGACGAAGAAAAAGATTCTAAGAAAACCATAAACACTTTAAACGGTATGATAGATTCAACTCTTAGAGGTTTAGGTATCGGTGGGGCTATGGTTTCAGTTGTTAAAAACCTATTATTAGACGTATATGAAAGATCTAAAAGACCTAGACCTGAATACGTAGATTCAGTTTGGAAACTATTACAATTTTCTCCTCCAATAAGTAGTAAGATATCTAAACTTAGACAAGCAGCTTGGCACTTCAACTCTAAAAAGAGAAGAGAGGAAATGAAAGAAAAAGGATTTAGTATTGACAACCCAGCTTACGAAGCTGCAGCTAAGGTTGTTTCTGCAACTACCAATATTCCACTAGATAGAGTCTTAAATAAATATAACAATATAGAAGATGCTATGCAGGAGGAAACAGAGTGGTGGCAAAAAGTAGCTTTAATACTAGGTTGGAGCAAGTGGCAACTTGAAGATAAAAAATATGAGTCAAAAAATAAAAAGCAAAAAAAGAAAGAATCTAGATTAGAAAGAAGAAGTGGATCAAGATTAGAAAAAATAAATGAATCAAGATTAGAAAGATAATATTAATATAAAGGAACAAAAAAACTGGGCACCATACCCAAAGTTCCTGTAACCAAAAAGGGAGGCCGTAAGACCTCCCTTTTATTATTTAGCAGCCTTGACAAAGACCTTCACATAATTCACACATAGTTTTAAATTTTAAGTTATTTATTTATATATTTAGTTGCTTCTCCATTGTTCCATAAGTCTATAAAAAGTCCCTTATTTTTAAAATCAACTTGTTGACCATTGATATTAATTGTTTTTATAATATATTTATTTTCCTCTATAAATACTACTATTGGTTGGAATATTTTAAATAAACCATCGTAATCTGTTTGCTTTAATCTATAATAGTTATTTCCAATATTTGGTTTTTCATCATATATAGAATAATGAGTTTCTTGATTTGAGTTACCATCACCGTTTACTATGGCTATTTCAACCCAATTATAATTATCTATAGATTTTTCTATAGTATAATAGTCATTATTGATTTGAGAAGCTACAACCCAATTTAATCTTACATGATTATCTATAGGTTCTCCATTAAAAGATATTAAATCTATAGGTAGTGCTGCTCCCGATGTTTGTATTGTAAACATGATATTTGGTCTAATATTAGTTCTAGTACCATCTACAGTTGGGTAATTATCATCTGCATAATCATAAGCTCCTCTATCAGTTGAAGTAGTATAATCAAATGAAGGATATGGAGTTGTGTAACTACCATCTCTATTTTCTATTTTAACCAATATATTGTTAGTATTTAAATACTCCCAGTCTTGAGATAATGTTATTGTATTCCATCCATGCTGCCAAGTTATAGATCCATCATATACTAAAGTATAGTCTGTTACAGTTAGATCAGAGGTGATAGACTCATTAGGGTTATCATCAAAAGAATTATCATTAGTGTTTCCTAAGTATATTTTTTGGTTATTCATAGTAAATGAAGATGGACTAGAGTTGTCTACATACCAAGATATGTATTTAATAGTTCCTGATTTATCTATCTCGCTTTGCAAGTATATCATGCCAGACCAACTATAATCGTAATAACCATACGCCGGTACTAACGCTGACTCTGATGTTCCAGTTCCTACTATTATTTCTTCATATCCTGAAGCTAACTCAGTAACTAGTATGTTATCTATTTTAGCTCCATAATCCCAAGTAGCTATATACCTAAAATCTAAAGAGTAATCAACACCTGGTGTTACAGCTACTTGAGCATTGTAATTACCACTACTTGTAGAAGTAGCATTTACTAATGTATATGTAACACTACCATTTTCATCGTACAACCTTATTATTAGAGAGCTTCCGGTATAATCTTGAAAAGCCCAATCAAAGGAAATGTTTATTAAATCTTTAGATGGTGTGAACTCTAGTGTAGAAAAACTAATATCTTGTACACATGATTGAGAACCATAATCTATACTAGCGTAACTACCTGTTATACTAGCGTTAGTTCCATAACCTCCAGAACTATTTATTCTCCATATATCACTAGATGTACAACTACTGTGAGAAGCCCATTCGTATTTGTAAACTGAGTCAGTGCTATTAGTTGAACTTATATAACCACTACTTAAATGTTCAAAGTCTTGAGAATATAATATAGTTCTCTGAGATGATATAGAATAATAAATAGACGATAGTAATACAACTAGTAATATATAAAGTTTTTTCATTTTATTTTATTTTTTAATCGTTTATATATCCCGTAAGGTTGTAACAATATTCCTATTAAACCTCCGTATACAGCTATAAAGCAACCTAATACAGGCCATATAGGTATCCAACCACCATTGTATTCTTCTAAGACAGGACCAGGTACATATATTCCAAAAAATAAAAACATAATAGTTCCTAATAGTTTTAAAACACCTTGTCCATTATTGAAATAGTGATCTGTAAATAACCACTTAATATAATTTTTCATATATTTTTTATTTTAATTTTTATATCATGAGGAGCTGTTTCATCACCTCCAAAATAAGGATATAGTTGATATTTTCTTTTGTGGTTAGTACAGTTTCTAGGGACATGTACTACAACTTCGTTAACTCGCATTTCATAATCCCAATCATGTATATTAATACTGTAACTATATGGTTTAGACAAGTCAACACTTGTTATTTTTTCAAAACTAAACTCACCGTTTTCATGTTTAAACCAATGTATTTCTAAACTGTCATTCCAGCGCCATCCAAATCTTATAGAATTTTCTAAGTGATCTTCTCCACAATCACTCCATCCTATAAGTTTGTTAACATCTAGTTGATTTAGGCTATCCACAGTTTTGTAGATAGCGCTAGAATCAAACTCAATGCTCCAACCGAACATTGTATCTTTACTATAATTCAAAGCATATGTCGACCTATGTTTACCTTTTTTTATAGTAAAATTTTTCCAATTGTTATTTATTTTTTTGCAACTAGGTAATTTCACAAGCACCACCAGCGCAAGCAAGCTCGCCAGAAAGATCAGTGTTGTCTTCGGATTCGAGTACATTTTCTAAATTTATATCAGTTAAATGTTGTAACATATTAATATATGTTCCCTCATCAATATCCTCGAAAGGAGCTTGAGTATATGTTCCACCATCGTAAGGAAGTACAGATAAACCGTTATAACTATCTCTATTATCCCACATCCATTCACCTGCTGTTTCCCACTCTTCAGGTTTTAAACTAACTGTAGCTGACACATTGTGAGTGTTACTACCTTTTCTATGACCAGGTGTAACCCACTCATTAGCTACTCTTTTAATACGCTCAAGCAATTGAAATGGTGATTCAGTTCTAAGTATAGAACCTTCAGGCGCTTTCTGCGGTATACCAATCACAGCAGTATCATGAGGTCTAAAATATTCATCTTCAATTAAAGCAGGATGGTTCTCAACTAAGTATTTGTATATACTTTCGTTTTTACCAACTCTGATTCTACGTACATAATAATCATTGTGCCATGCGTGAATACCAGATGATGTTCCTAATGCGAGAGATGTCGTCCCTGCAGGCTTCACGGTTGTGCATCTTGCAGCTGGATTAATTCCAATCAGCTTCGCGACTCTTGCGTTTTCTCTTTTTACTAAGCTTGCGGCTTTCTTCATGTCGTATCCTAACACCGTGCCCGAGCCTATCCCAGTCATCGAGACGCCTATTAAAGCGTCTTTCTCTGTTGTTTGTTGCCATACTTCTCTTAAATAGTGAAAGTCAGTATAACCTGCTTGTAACGTACCTATAAAGGAAGCAGCTTTCACTCTGTTGTTAAAATCTTCTTGTGATTCAATATCACTAGCATTTACTTCACACAGGTTACAAAACTGATATGGTCGTAAAGCTATCTCGCAACAAGGGTTTGTACCCCAGTCTTTATCATTGTTAAAGTATATACCAGGTTCACCTGCTCCTGATAGTTCAACACGTTTCCATAGATCCATAAAAAACTGTTTAGTAATTTTATGTCTCATAAGTACAGCAGAGTTATTAGCACGGCCACGTTGAGGATTTGTTTCCCACCAATCACCTGATTTACAAGAGATCATCTGGTCGTCGTCCGCTGAAAACAGACTGATCAATGCTGCTCGACGTATACCACCAGCTAAAACGGCGTCTGCTATATGGCAAACTATATCGTGTGTTTCTATAGTAGAGAGAGTATCTCCATCTGCTTTTGAATCTAAGACTCCTGTTATCTTTACAATACATTCTTTAAGTGGTTGAGGTCCAGGTGCTTTACCACCAGACGTTACTAACATAGCTCCTTTAGGTCTAATATCAGAGTAATCAAACTCTATCCTTGAAGATCTTCTTTCACCAAAGTATGACTTCATTAACACTTTAATAGCATCAGCCCAACCTTCAATTGAATCACCTATTAAAAACCTTCTAGTTCTTTTGTTGTAAGGTTTGTTAAGTGGAGGTAATTTAGCTACGTGATGTTGTTGTACTGAATAACCTACACCAGTACCACCAAGAAGTAAGAACATTATCTCATTAAACGATTCAATATGATCAATAGGTAAATAAGCGCAGTTATAAACACGATTAGGTGATATTTCAATCGGTTTACCACCGAACTGAAGTGATCGCATAGATGGTAACACCTTTTTGCTATACACACTTTTGTAAACTTCTTCAATTTCATCTTTTAAATCAGGGTATTTTTTAATATGCATATTCTTGTTTCTAGTTACAAGTTCATGCCATGTTTCTCTTCGGTTTAGTTCTGGTATGTATTTAGCATACTTCATGTATACTGTGATATCACTTAGTATCTTGTTCGATAACTCCATCTTTATTACCTTCTTTTTTAGTTAAACTTTCTTTTAGCTTCTCTATAGCTTGATCGTAACCGTCCATTAACTTTAG
>Ga0208644_1000132_pt1 | contig 49665 bp, 52 predicted proteins | sample VirMetDEL_Nov_18_FD_184517 | JGI IMG/M metagenome (GOLD analysis project Ga0208644, IMG submission 184517) | Aqueous microbial communities from the Delaware River and Bay under freshwater to marine salinity gradient to study organic matter... | ecosystem: Environmental > Aquatic > Marine >...
GTGTTTGTGCTGTGTAGCATGATGTGAGAGATTTAGAGTTTGTCAGAATCGACGATGCAAAGATAAGGAACAGAATTCCAAAATCCAAATTTATTTTTTACCCTTTAGGGTAGTTTTCGCTTCTCATCGGCATGATGTATGTGCCGAACACGGCAACGTACACATCACACCATGAGGTGATGAGCTTCCCTTAGAAAGGGAAGTCATCAGATGTTGGACAACCATCAGCAATCAAGGCTTCAGCCTCAATGCGGAGACGCTCCAACTCCGCAGAGCGATGACGTGCCATAGCCTCCTCAGGAGACTCTCCTGGAAGGAGAGTAAGCTTCATCTGAGCCTTCTTACGAGCCTTCGGCTCGACAACCACAACCTCCTTACGAGGCTCGAAAGGCTGAGCATCACCTTCGGTGATTGCATGGACAACCTTCGTCTTGGTTACCTTGCCAACTTTGTTGGCAGTAGCAGTCTTGGCTTGAGCAAGCTCAAGACCTGCATCTGACGCCCTACGAGGAGAACGAACAGCCTTCTTCGAAGCCTTCGGCTTCTTGGCTGACTTAGCCTTCTTCGCAGATTCCTTAGGAATCTCGACAGATGACAACAGCTCAGCAAGCTGAGCCATGGACGTGTTAACAGCTTTGAGCTTGCTCTCCGAAGGAGAGAAGACGAAGGAGTTAACGTTAGACTTCAACTGCTTTAGCAGTTCGATACGAGTGATTTCTGATGTCTTCGACATGATGTAAGAGATTTAGATTTTGGCTGAATTGCCGATTGCAAAGATATGGCGATGGGAAACGAAATGTCAAATTTTTTGTCGACTAATTTCACTCGCCATTTTCCTGAGCATAATGCGCCCCCAAATCACGCGAAATTCGCGTATGTGCGTAACGTCATGCCCGCATCATGTGTGTCATGTGCGCCATCGTGAGGGAAGGTCGATATCTAACCTAAAGGTTAGGGGAGGGGGTTGTCCCTCCTTGAAACTTAACGGTTTAAAAACCGTTTGCTGTCGAACTGCTTCAACCGATGGGCTTTAGGAATCTGATTAACAGGCTATTAGCCTGGTAATCAAAAGCTAAAAGGTATGCAAGAATCCTAAAGGATTCTAGGGGACGGGGTTGGTCAAGTCCGTTTCGGTGCAAGCACCGAGTCACTCATAGATACACATAATCCCCACGATCTGTATAGCTGGCATTTTTTTAAAGTCGGGTTGTGAACTGAGTTATGAACAAAACCCGCCTGTACACTGGTTAAAATGCTGTTACATAGAGACTTATGTGGTTTACTTAAAGTGTTACTTCAGACTTGACTTTTACAAAAAAAAGTTGTAACTTCGCCAAGCTTGTTAGCGATAAAGCTTCGATGCTGTTTTAAGACTAAGGAGCTATCTTAGATACGTGCGTGTACGCACTAAAACAGAGACTACGAAGCGTCAGTCAAACATATTAAGTTGTGAAGGCGCAAAGACTGTTTTATTATATTTGCAGTCATGAAAGCGTTAAGATACAATGGCGACCCTATCGACCCCAAGAAGCTAAAGAAGGGGATATCCTGGTCTGAGAGCAGAGGGGGTAAGTATATGATCAACCCTACTAGTTCTGCTACGGGGATGTATGGGCAGCTTTATAGTCAAGTTGATGACCTCCCTATGATGCAGGGGGTATCTAGGGACTCGTTGGCGAGAGATATGAGACTACAGGATATGCTCATGGACATGCGTATCAACGAAGGTATCGGTGGGCCTAGCTTAAGTAAGAACGCAGCTGATCTCGAAAGAGAGTATAAAGGACAGCTTGGGGAGCAATGGAACTTCCGTCCTGATGAGGTAGCTGCTTTGAGTCACTTCTTAGGGCGTCAAGGAGCAAGGGAGTATTTTGCTTCTTTGAGAGACGGCAAGCCGTTTAATGTCCCAGGGGTGAATAAGACCCCAGAAGAATATTTACGTATTTATAATGAAGGGATAGAGAGATGAGTAAAAGAAATTACAGTCAAGAGTATGCTGATTTTCATTCTTCTAAAGAAGCGATTCAAAAAAGATCTGAATTAAACAGCTACAACGAAAAAAATAAAGGCAAAGGAGACGCCTCTCATGATTCCAGTGGCAGGATAGTTGGACGCAGATCGGTTGCGGCTAATAGAGGAGACGGTCAGACTACTCAGGGCGATAGAAACGCTAGAGGAAAAGGAGCTAAAAGAAAGCCTTATCGTTTGTGGAGAAAAACAAGGGATTAAATAAATAGACAATTATGACTAGACAAGAAGAAAGAGAAGCGCTTAAGCAAAAAAAGACCAACATGCGAGCCATGCGTAAAGCAGGCAGGCGTGGAGATCAAGTTAGAGATGGGTACGAGGGGTATAAGGCTTTAAAGGCGGACGATGCTCGCGCGGCTAATACCGTACAAGAGCGTAGATCTGATAACTTTAACAAAGCAATGATAAGTGCTGCTCTTTTAGGAACTGCTGTTGGTGGTGCTGCTGTTTTAGCTCCTGGTATGTTAGCTGGCGGGCTTGGCGGTGGCGCTGCTGCTGCTGGTACTACCGCTGGTACGACAGCTGCGGGTACTGTTGCCGCTGGTACGACAGCAGGTGTGAGTGGTGCTACTACTACTAGCGGATTGCTGGCTGGTTTAAGTGCAGCTCCTGGTGCAGGAGGGGTAGCGGCCAGTACTACTGCCGCCGCCACAACTGCTGGTACTGCTGCTGCCACCACCGCTGGTACTGCTGCTGCTAACACTATTGCAAATGTTGGAAGCGCATCGTCAAAAGCGCTGAGCCTTGGTCAGAAAGTAAATAAAGGATTGGAAATATCAAATCAAGTAAACGACGTCTACGGAGCCATAAAAGAAATGAATGAGCAATTTAATCAACCTCAGACTTACGAGGTAGAGCCTGGATCAGATTTATTGACTCAACCTACTGGCCCTGACTACAGTTATTTTACTCCAACCTGGTACTATAATTAATTACTATATTTGTGCTATGAGATCAATTACGAAAGGTGGAGAACCTAAACAATCTATGAAGGTTTCTGGGCAGTACGCCCTGACGCCTATACAGCAAACCGAAGGTGGTGACCAGTTTGTAGAAATGGAACTACCTAACGGTAAAACAGCTACAGTTTTCGGCGACTGGGAAAGTTACGGTAATCCAGACCAGGAAGGTCGCATAGAGGATATGGACTACAGAATATACCCGCTTGGAGACGGAACTTACGCTCTTGATGCTGGAGAGATGGAAAGCGAAATGATGAGAAATGAGGGCAGAGAGTTTGCAAGCCAAGCCCAAGGAGGTCAGGGAGCTTCTAAAATGGAAGATCTTTTAGAGATGCTGACCCAAAGAAAAGGGATGGGTCAATCACAAAATGGTGGAATGAGGCCAGTAAAATAAAAAACATGGCTTCACCTAAGTATACAAAATACCGATCTAATGAAGGTGCTTTAGGCACGGCAGAACAGAGGCTTGTTGGCGCTCTCCAAAGCCAAGGCGTCGGCGCTGAGGGGTTGATGTATCTTTTGTCTTCTATGCGCTCACCTAGTGATCAAGAACGCATGAATGCTATGTTCTCTGATCGGCCAGAATATACTGCGCCTGGTAGAGCATACAGAACGGAGAGCGGTGCTGTAAGGTATCAACCACCGTCAGATATCGAAGGAGAGTACCTAGGAGAAGGTAGACGTATCACCAAAGAAGATGTAGCTGAGATTACAGGCGGTAGAGCTGAAACGAAAGAGAGGGGACAGATTGCTGTAGCTAAGATGTTGGAAGATCCAGCGGTACTCAGATACTTTATGGATATATACGGTAAAGCTGGAGAAGCTTTTAGCCCTCGTTTAGCTAAAATATCTAGAGGTAAAGGATCAGAGGATTGTCAGCCAGATAGAACTGGTAAGATACCAGCTAGTTGCAAAGGCCAGAAGGACGCTTACAATTAATGGGTAGTAAGAACTACTTCAATCCTAGATTAAAAAGAATAGATCCTTCGTGGGTGGCAGAAAAAAATAACTTAAGAAATGACACCAAAAAAAACATCTCTAGAAAGAAAACAGGCAAGGGCGGGAAGGAGATATGACAGAAGGGTAGGTAGAACACCTATTACAGACGCTAAGACACAAGATATGCTTATGGCTCTGTCTCAGATGAGGCAAGATGTAGATAACAAGTTGCCAGCTGGATCTTACCTCATGAACGAAAAGAGGATAATAAAATATCCTGGCGCTGGAGAAGACGTTATTGAACATGAAAAAGTCCACGCCGCCCAGCACAATATGCTTGGTCGGCTACGTGTTCAAGACCCAGAGATTAGAAAAGCTTCTAGAGCTCTTAATAAGTCTATAACCGAAGACCAATTAGCTTCATTTACAGAAGCTGGTAAGTACATAAGACAGCCCCATGAACTAGAAGCTCACCTTAGGGGTGCTGCACCAATGATTAAAAGTCTTGGACTAAAAGATAGTAGCTTTGACGAAATACTTATAGGACTGCAAAGAGCTGAGGAAGAAGGTGTTAGCAATCAAAACATGAGGAACTTGATGCTGTTTATGCAAAATGAGTTCACCCCAGAACAAAAAAATATTATTGAATCTGCTTTTAAATCTTCAGGGATTTGATATATTGGCCTTATGAAAAAATTTATTCTACTCCTTATTTCAGTCGTAACCCTGGCTAGCTGTTCACCTCATACTACGCCAGCTAAGCATCGTCGCTACCACAAGAGCAAGATGAAAGGTCCAGATTTTCCAGGCACAACATGCATGAACAATGAATCTCAGCAAGAATTTATCGCTCAAAGAAGTTATTAAGTCTAATACAGCAACTCGCCTTGGGATAGACAACACCCCAGAGCAATGGGAAATTAATAACTTGCGAGCCGTAGCCGATAACGTCTTTCAGCCGCTACGCGATCACTTTGGCATCCCTATAGGAGTAAGCTCTGGATATAGGTGCAAAGCCTTAAATAAGGCTATCGGGGGGAGCAAGTACTCACAGCATATGATTGGTGAGGCTCTCGACCTGGACGCAGATATATATGGAGGTTTGAAGAACTCAGAGATATTCAACTATATCAAGAAAAACCTTGAATGGGATCAGATGATATGGGAGTTCGGCGATGACGAAGAGCCAGACTGGGTTCACGTATCGTACAAAGAGTCTGGGAATAACAGGAAGCAAATTAAAAGAGCGTACAGAGATTCTTCTGGCGTGTATTATAAAGTAATATAATGGCTAAAGCTAAACTTGTAGACTACGCACCAAAAGACACTAAAGTGTCTAGACCAGGTGTCCATGCTAAGACTAAATCCTCTAAGATTAAGACTAGTAAAAACTACAAAAAAGCCTATCGTGGGCAAGGGCGTTAAAGAGCGTTGTAAAAACGCTGTACCGCTAGCCTACCTTTCTGCGATAGCGCATAACGAACTCTGTAATTATATTTTGTTTCATCACGGAACAGATGATCCTCTAGAGTATTCGAAGGTGTAAGCTTATCGAAATGTTTGTATATATACCCAGCTATAACCAGTGGGTATATCATCCTGTCCGCTAAGTTCTTTCGATTCATTCCATATTCAGAAGCCAAGTAGTCTATGGTGAAGAATTCAAGATCGTATATAAACAACATTAGGTTTAAATAAGATTTAGTCAGATCGGGATTGTTTTCAATAAAATCATTTGTAGCCGACCTAAGATTTTTTAAAAAGTTTTTGTTTATATATTTTTCAGGAAGTTTTGATGCCTCTCTGAATAACCTTGATTTTTTAACCGTAGATTTAGGCATAGATATTATTATTGTATCTTTGAGATAAACAAATTTACATCATGAACCCTAAAGACACCCTCTTCTTTGCCGAAATGTATTCCCTCGTCAAGAAGATGGAGGAGACCATTGATGAGTTCGATATGAAAGACAGAACTCTGGCGTCAATAGTCATAGGCGTTATTGATCATGACGCAATTGAAGACGGCGACGAGTCAGCTGAGATGAAAACAATGTACAGCTTTAATATACAGAGCAGACATGAGTTAGACGCTCTTAAAGAAGTAATGGACAGCGCATATCAAGATGAAGACGACGAGATTGATCTTGATGACTTTTTAGGCGACTTGGGGATATCTTTAAATTGATATTATGTTAAAATTAAACAAATTAATTTTATATGGAAGGCTTAATCAGGAAAATAGTAGTCGGCAAAGATCCTAAAAACGGCATGGCATATTACTCTGGCATGCGAGCTGGAAAGGGAGAGATTTGCGCAATTGTAATGGACGAAGAGCATTTGTTCCGTTATCAGAAAAAAAGATATTTAATCTACATAGAATCAGAGGGCTCTACGATGCTTTGGAAGTCTATAGATTCTATGCCATGCATAATTGAATTTGATTTAAATTTTTAAAATGGAAAGCTTAAACTCTTTCATTGTCTACCTTGAAAAAAGGTATGACAACGAAATTGAAACCAAAGGAGGGCTAAAGCTCTACATAGAGACCAAGTTTGAACCCTTTAAAAACAGAGTAAATGAAGGCAAAGTTGTTGCAGTTCCTGCAAAATATGAAACAGGCGTGGAAGTCGGGGACACCCTTTACTTCCATCATCTTGTTGTTTTGGCTGATGGTCAACCTCTTCCTGTTGATGATAATCATTATGTTGTATGTTATCATCCTGAGCATGCCATTAGTTCTCAAGCTATTGCTTACAAGTCTGAAAAGACTGGCGAAATCCACCCTCTCTCTACCTGGTCAATTCTTCAACATGTTGAGCAAAAGAAAGAGATTAAATCGAACATTATTGAAGTTGTTGAGCTTAAAGAAAGGCAAGTCAAGAAAGCTAAGGTTGCTTTTGAAAACAATCACCTCAAAAAGCTAGGTGTTAAAAAAGGCGACATCGTAGGTATTCGAAAGGACTCTGATTACTCTTTTAAGATAGACGGAGAGACTTTTTATCGTACTCGATTAGACGATCTATTGTATGTCGAAGCTTAAGTTTACAACTATAAGCGCTGCCGAACGACTTATGGAGAGCATGGAGGTAGCTATAAACAATATGATCGAGGAGATTAAAAAACCCGTCGATCCAGAGGCTGGTGGCTCTGCTAGGAAGGCGGAGCTACAGTCTATCAAGCAGACGGCTATAGACTGTAAAGAGTTACTGGTAGAGCGCCAGCGATTAGAACAAATGGTTAAAGATCTTAAGAACAATGGAGAAATCGAAGAAACAAAAGACTACTCAGGAGGATTTGCAGAAAGGTACTCAAAGTAGACCTAGCGGGTTGATTTATTGGGACGACTATAACTTTAAACAGAACAACACACAAGAACTTGAAGAGATAGAATATACGCCTTCGTAGCTCAGCTGGATAGAGCAACAGCCTTCTAAGCTGTGGGTCACAGGTTCGAGTCCTGTCGAGGGTACTAATTAAATTAAACAACATGCCAGACCTATATTGCCCTGAATGCGGTAAGGAACGCTTTGAGCGATCCCTTACTATGAAAGTAAAAGACGGAAGCACTTACTTCTTAGAAGGAGAGTGTGAGTGCGGAACCCAAATGAAATTATCCAATCCTAAGACGGGTGTGCCGTCTATTGGGAAGATGGATAAATTTGGAAGAAGTTATTGATGTCCACCTTAATCGACATAAAAGGATATGAGACTAAGGGGATTAAGATCGACCCTAACGATACAGAGGGAGAAGTTATTGAGCTCCATGGGCTACTCGTGGTACTTCCAAAGAAACCACCCAGATCGCAGATTCTCTTCCATGACCTACCAAAGGCAATGCAGCTGTGGCAAAGGATACCTATGCCAGAGGAGTTGCAGCGGATACGCAGTATGGATGAGTGGCTCGAAAAGCCTTCCGAGTTTCGAAAGAAGTTTCATTCTTACATCGAACAGGAGTTTCAGCGTAGGCGTGACGGTGTTTGGTTTTACAATAATGGGGAACCTACGTATATTACAGGGAGACACTATATGTTTCTACAATGGTCTAAAATTGATGTCGGATATCCATCATACCTCGCTTTCCAAAGAGAGATCTTTCTCCACCTGGCTGCTTGCGAAGCTGATCCCCGTTGTTTCGGTCAGCTTTATACTAAGTGTCGTCGTTCTGGCTACACTAATATATGTTCTGCTGTACTTGTGGATGAAGCTAGTCAAGTTAAAGAAAAGCTTCTTGGCATTCAATCGAAAACTGGTAAAGACGCCCAGGAGAACATTTTCATGAAGAAGGTGGTCTCTATCTTTAGAGGCTACCCATTCTTTTTTAAACCTATACAAGACGGTACGACAAACCCGCGTATGGAACTGGCGTTTCGTGAGCCATCAAAAAGGATCACGAAAAACAACAAGACCTCGCAGCATGGAGATGCCCTTAACAGCGGGATAAACTGGAAGAACACCACGAATAACGCATACGACGGCGAGAAACTACATATGTTGTATCTCGATGAGGCTGGCAAGTGGGAGAAACCTAGTGATATCAGAGAAGCCTGGAGGATAGAAAGAACGTGTCTTATCGTTGGTAAAAAAATTGTAGGGAAGGCTCTTGTAGGGAGTACGGTAAACCCTATGGATAAAGGAGGGGAAGAGTACAGAGACCTCTGGAAAGACTCAGATCCAAACGAACGCAACAACAACGGAAGAACCAGGTCTGGCCTGTACAGGATATTTATTCCAGCTTATGAAGCTCTAGAGGGGTTTTTTGATAGGTATGGAAACCCAGTCATCGACGATCCTTCCGAAAGCGTACACATACATGGTGACGTAATAGGTATTGACGGTCTTGCTATTGATATGGGGAGCCGTAAGTATTTAAAAAACGAGCGACATTCCTTTAAAGACGACCCTTCTGAACTTAATGAGATCATCAGGCAGTTTCCGTTTACCGAAGATGAAGCATTCAGGGACAGCATTGAGGGTAGTTTATTCAATATCGGAAAGATATATCAGCAGATAGAACACAACGATAATATATACCCCAATCCAGTAGTAAGAGGCAATTTTGTTTGGCGAACAAAAGACGAAGAGGCTGTTTTCTCCCCAGACCCTAATGGAAGGTTTTTTGTGGCTTGGCTTCCGCCAGACCACCTTAGAAACATAAAAAAGGACGATAAAGGAAAAAAGATAGCCCCAAATGCTCATATAGGCGTTGGAGGTGTTGACTCCTACGACCTTGACGCTACGGTGGACGGAAGGGGCTCTAAAGGAGCTTTACACATGTACAACAAGTTCAACATGGACGTCCCTGGAAATATGTTCGTGGTAGAGTATGCTTCACGCCCAGATCTAGCTAGCATCTTCTATGAGGATGTACTTATGTGTGCTTTCTTTTATGGTTACCCTATACTTATAGAGAACAACAAGTACGGTATCGCAAGATACTTTGAATCAAGGGGTTACGACGGTTACTTAATGGACCGTCCAGACTTCTTAAAGAATCCTAACTCTTCTACTAACGTTAGGACAAAAGGCATCCCTTCTAACTCTCAGGATGTTATCCAGGCTCACGCCCATGCTATAGAGGCATATATCCACGATCACGTAGGTATTAACCCAGAAAACGGCGAAATCGGTAAGATGCTTTTTAATAGGACTCTAGAAGATTGGATAGGTTACAAGATAGATAAAAGAACTAAGTTTGACTTGACTATTAGTTCTGGTCTGGCCCTTTTAGCAGCTCAGAAATCAAAGAAAGAAAAACCAGTATCTACCTTTAACGATAAGAAGTTTTTTAGGACTTTTAAGCCAAAAGCTTGGCACTCCTAGTTTTACTATATTTGCATTGAGTTAAAAAACTCTACTCATTGCAGATGTACAATAAAGATAAAAATTCATCTACTTTTCCAGATCCTTTCTGTACTTCAGAGGAAAAAAGGTCAAAAGATTATGGGCTTAAATATGCTAAGTCTATATATTCTCAATGGGGAAAAATAGATCAAGATGGCTCTAGTTATAAAAACAGGAGAAACACCTTTGAAAGAAACAGGAAGTACGCAAACGGAACTCAAGACACGTCTATATATAGGTCGCTTCTTACTTCTTTGGATCCTAATAACGGTGATGGAAGTATGCTTAACCTGGATTTTACACCAGTGCCCATCCTTCCTAAATTCGTAAGGATCGTAGTAAATAAAATTCTTTCTTTAAACCCATATCCTAACTTAGAAGCTGTAGACCCTCTGTCTTCTAGTGAGAAAGATTTAGAAAGAAAAAAGATAGAATATGCTGTAAAAGCTAAAAAAGCCCTTACTGGAATTAATGAAAAGCTTGGTGTTCAAATTGCTGGACCAACAGAAAATATACCAGAAAGTTTAGAAGAGGCTGAAATTTTTATAGGCAACAACATTAAATCTAATTCTGAAATTGCAGCTCAGATTGCCACAAGCCTGACCCTAGAGTGGAATAGTTTTAATGACAATATTCTGAGAAGGTGTGTAAACGACCTGACCGTATTAGGTATGGCCGTTGTAAAAAGAAGCAATGATCCAGAATACGGCATAAAAACAGACTATATAGACCCAGCTTCGTTTATTCATAGCTATACTGAAGACCCAAACTTTGAAGATATAGTGTATGCTGGTCACGTAAAGTACTTAACTATTAGCGAGTTAAAAAGATTAGCTGGCGATCAATTCACCGACGAAGATTATAAAAAAATTGCCCAGTCTGCTCAAAAAAGATACGGATATAATAGCGATAAGTTAAATCAGTCTGCCTATGATCAAATGTCTAATTCTATGACTCGTGGATTCGATGAGTATAGAGTTGGAATTCTTGACTTCGAGTTTTTATCTGTTGACACTGAATACTTTGAATCAAAAGAAAGCAGATTTGGCAATGTTGGGTTTTATCCCAAAGGAGAAGTTTATAAAACTCCTAAAAACTCTGTTTTTAATAGAGAGGTTCAAAAACTTGAAAACGCTTGCGTTTATGGAGGCTCTTACATTTTAGGTACCGAATTTATTTTCGATTACGGAAAGAAAACAAACATCCCTAAAAACGTTCATGATATAACTCGGACCAACATGTCTTACTCTGTTTGTGCTACAAACTTTTTAGACATGATTCCAAAGTCCATGGTTGACAGCTGTATTGGTTTTGCAGATCAACTCCAGTTAACCCACCTTAAGATTCAGCAATCTGTAGCTAAAGCAAAGCCAGACGGTATAATCATTGATATTGAAGGTCTTGAAAATGTTCAGCTCGGAAAAGGTGGAGAGCTACAACCATTGGATCTTCACGACATCTATGAACAAACTGGTGTTTTTTATTACAGAAGTAAAAATCCAGAGGGGGGCTTTCAGAACCCTCCAATTAGAGAGATAAACAATAGTATCAGAAACATTAATGAGCTTATTGGTTTGTACAACCATTACCTTAGAATGATTCGTGATGCTACTGGCATTAACGAGGTTATGGATGCCTCTTCACCAAAGTCAGATGCTCTAGTTGGCGTTCAGCAACAAGCTCTTGCGGCTGCCAATAATGCTATATATGACATTACAAACTCCTCTATGATTTTGTATAAAAAGGTCTGTAGCGACATTGTAAAATGCATTCAGATTATTCATCCTGATTCTGTTCTATATCGCATTTACCAAAATGCTATAGGAAAAGAAAATATGAAGGTTTTAACCTCATTCAAGGATTTGGCTATGTATAACTTTGGTGTTCGCGTAGTGAAAGAGATGGAGGATTCTGAAAGACAATACTTAGAGCAAAACATTCAAATTGCTTTGTCTCAAAAAGAAATAGACTTAGAAGACGCTGTTGCTGTTCGTCAGTTAAAAGACATTAACCAAGCTGAAAGACTTTTAATTGTTAGGAGAAAGAAAAGAATTGCTCAGCAGCAGCAAATCGCAATGCAGAATTCACAGCAACAAGCTCAGATTCAACAACAGTCGGCTCAGGCATCTTCTCAGGCCAGACAGCAGGAAATGCAAATGGAAGCTCAGCTAAAATCTCAAGAATTGCAATTAAAGGCGCAGCTTGAAGCCCAGCTTGAGCAAGTAAAACACGGGTTTAGAAAAGAGATAGAGATAATTAAAGCTCAAGCCCTTTTAGGTGTTAGGTCTGATGATCAACAATTTAAGGAAAAACTCGAAACCTTAAAGGAAGATCGAAAAGATGATCGCGTTAAAAAACAAACAATAGAGCAGAGCAAGCTAATATCTCAAAGACAAGGGGAAAGAGGGGAGCTTCAGGATAATAGCACTATATCACCAGAAATATTATTGTAAGATGGCTACAACTATAAATTTAGACACGTCTCAAAGGGTGGACATAATTTGTAAAAAAGGAGATACATTTTCTTTAAGGCTTACGGTAACAGATTCTAGTGGCGCCGCCAATTTTGCTGTCGGGGATGTTTTTCTGATGGAAGTAAGAGATTCCGATACTGGAGACCCTGTATCTAACAGAGAAAATCCAGCTGTTAATTTTTCTATTACAGTAACGGCAGACTCTGACGACGTTACCGCAAAGTATGTTGATCTCACTTTGGCCGCCACTACAATGAAAACCATGCCTTCTGGCTTGTATGTGTATGACGTCGAGCAAAAAACAACTTCAGGCGTGGTATCCACTTTAATTTATGGTACACTCAAGGTAAACGAAGATATTTCTGAAACAGTCTCTTAAAGATGTGCCATGCCAGTAAGCGTATCCCAACCATCAAAGATTGCTGTATCAAGCTCTAACGGAGGAGTAATAAATATCTCTGTCGTTGCCTCCGAGGAGACCAAGGTGGTTTCCCTTACGACTGCTGCTGCCAACAACGTTTCTATTGCTGGAGCTATTGGTGCGGGGCCCGCTGGCGCTACAGGTCCGCAAGGACCACAGGGGGAGACTGGACCTGCGGGTGCGGCTGGTCAGGGCTTACCCACAGGCGGTGTTGAGAAACAGGTCATCTTTAAGCAGAGCGAAACTGATTACGACACAGATTGGGGCTATGTTGAATCTGTATACCTTCAAGTTCAAAACGATGAGGGTAGTACTCTTCCTGCTGGGACACCAGTTTATGCAAAAGGTATTCAAGGCAACAGTATACTGATAGGAAGAGCTGATGCTGACGACTCTTCTAAGATGCCAGCTATCGGAGTATTACTTGAAGAAACTACAAATGGCTCTTCAGCCGAAATCATCACAGCTGGTCTGTTCAACAAAACAGTGAGTGGGCTGACTGGAGTTAGCGTAGGAGACACTGTGTTTGTTAGCAATACTGGCACCCTGACCACAATAAAGCCTACTGGGGCTTCCGATCTATTGCAGAACATAGGTATTGTTCTTCAAACCAACGGGAGCAACATCCAGAAGATGAAGGTGTCTGCTATTGACAGAACAAATGACATCCCCAACCTTGCTAGCGGAACCTTCTTTCTTGGCGGGGCTACTGGTCAGATATCTCCATATACCCTGCCTATCTCTGATGGAACCAACGGTCAGGCATTGGTTACTAACGGAAACGGCGCTTTGTCTTTCGGTGATGTAGATTCTGTCTTGACTTCTGGTATTACGATCTCCAACAACAACAATGCATTCTCGCACATGACGTCTCCTATCTCTGCTGGTACCTCAGTTGAGGCCATCTTGAGAGACATGCTTGAGAAGTACAACATTACTACGATAACCTTGAACGCTGTTAAAGCAGCTTATCAGAATACCGATGGTAGCTACCCAGCAACTGCAAACAAGAGCAGCTTTGAGACTCTTGAGGTTGGTCGAGGGGTGAAGTCAGACGGGTTTAGTTTCAGTATTGCAAACACAAGTCAAACTTCGGACAACTCTGTTTTGTTCCAGATTGACGGAAGCACAGTTGTTTCTGGAGTTTCTGAAACAGGTTCTCCAGCTACATACACCGCTAACACCTTGGACCCTGGCACTGTTGGCTCCAAACAGTATGTGGTCAAGGCTACCGACAACGGTTCTGGAACTAACTATACTATTGACAATTCTAAGTCTGTCACTTGGAGGTATTTGGCCCGCCTCGGCACGGCAACAACCAATAGCATCACGGGTGTTCAAGCTGCTCAGAACCTGTATGACAGCGGTCTCACAGAGATGGACAGCGATCTCAACTCTGGGTCTACGTGGACTAATGCTCGAACCGACTCGAACTCCAATAGCCAGAACAATTACACTTATATAGTATTCCCAGCTACTTGGGGAGATTTGCAAGGTGTTGTTCAAGATCTTTCGCTTCCAGTGCTTGGCGCGTTTACTGACCTTGGTGACTTTACAATAAATAATCAGTACGGGGTGTCAATCTCGTATAGTTTTTACGTTTCCAATCAGACAGCTGCTTTTGCTGATAACACCCGACTAGACATAACCTTCTAACCATGGCAATTAAGTATCCTGATTATTTACAGAACAATAACCCAAATGCAGTTCTCATTGATGCTACTGAGAATCAGACTAAGGGTTTTGGTTTCTTTGACACTACTGGTGACAGAGACAACCTTGCTTCTGCTCTTCAGGTAGACGGGTATCTAGCCATTGTTGGAACGACCACACTAACAGCCTATATATATCAGGGAGGGACCTGGACCGATGCAAACAACTGGGTTGAGATAGGAGGCGCTGGATTAGAGAACGTAGTAGAAGATACAACGCCTCAGCTTGGCGGCAACCTTGACGTTCAGTCAAACTCTTTGTTTACTAGCGTTACGGACGGAAACGTCACGATTACGCCAAACGGTACAGGGTATATTGATCTCGACGGTGCTATTCACTTCAAGAGGTTTACTTCTCCTCCAACTGCGTTTGATGGAGGGATGTACGCTGATAATCAGAACAACCTTTACTTCGGAGTTAATGATGATTAAAAAGTTTGTATATTTGCATCAACTTTTCGAAAAGAACAACATTAAAAACAAACACTCATGAGTACATGGAAAAAAGTCCTTATTGATGGGGACTTCACGGGCGGTGATGGTATTGCCATCCAAAACACCACCACAGGCGCGATTAGAGTTGACTTAAAACCCGCTGGCGGTCTCGATATCGAATCAGGTCAGCTTGCGTTAGATCTCAGCGATGGTTCAATTACTGGTACACTTGCTGTCGGAGACGGTGGTACTGGTCTGACTTCAATTGCTAAAGGTTCTATCCTTGTAGCAAATGCCGCTAACACCCTTAGCGCTCTTAGCGGTGGTGTTGGTGAGGACGGCTATGTATTGACCTATGACGAGACTGCCGACACCATTTCTTGGGCGGCAGGTGCCTCAGGGTCTTTGGAGGGCCTTTCTGACACTGCCATTACTTCGGCTGCTTCTGGTCAGGTTCTTATCTATGACGACGTAGCTGGCAAGTGGGAGAACAACACTTTGACCGATGGTGATTCGATCACAATCACAGAAGGTGATGGAACAGTAACAATTTCTGTAACTGACGCGTCTGTAACCAACGCTAAGCTTGCGAACGCCAGCACTACATTGGGTAGCACTGCATTGACGCTTGGCCAAACTACCACGTCCATCGCTGGTATGACCGCTATCGATTACACCGCAGCAAACGGTACGCTCGCTGCAAATATCGGCGCCAACACTTTGACTATTGGTGGAGCGGCTTCTACGGTATCTATTGCTGGTACGCTTGAGATTCAGGGCGATATCAATCAGATTACAACAACTGAACTCGTTGTAACCGATAAAACAATCCGAACCGCTAATGGAGCAACAACAACTTCAGGGGCTAATGGTGCTGGTCTTGCTGTTGACACGTCTGGAATTACTGGATGGGATACTGACGCTGCTATCAAGCTGAACACTACGGTCGCTAGATTCTCCGAGTGGGAGATGATCAAGGGTTCGACATCAAGCGGAGGCAACTCCTTTATTGCGGGTATGGTTCAAGCAGCAGATACTACAGCTCTAGACGCCTTAGATCCAGGTATCGGAACCTTGGGTATGGTTGTTAGCGGTGGAGCGGGAGTGCTTTACATCCAAACAGCCTAATACCATTTGAAATATGGGCTTGCTGAACAAACAGCAGGGTGTTGGTAGTCGAGTGGCTACTGACACCCTGGCTCAGCAAGAGTTAAACTTTCTGTTAAAAGTCCTTTCTGAGGCTAAGTTTGACGGAAAAGATGTACTTTTGTTGGGTTCAATCGTAACAAAGCTGACCAATCAGCTTGAAGCAAAATAAAAATTTAAATTCTTAATTCAATGAAACTCGATTTAACGGAAATCTATTTCTTGCAGCAAGCAAGCGAGAACGTAACAGTGAAAGCTAAGGACGCTAAGATTGTAGCGAATCTGATGGATAAGCTCAACAAAGAGTTTGAAAGGCTTCAAAAAATCGAAGAAAAGAAAAACCTAGAGGAGGCGGCACAAGCTTAAGGATTGAATGTCAACCTGGAAGAAAATATTAGTAGAAGGTGATGCGGTAACCAATAACTTGGCTACCGCTAACCTTAGTCAAGCTGATTCAGTTAGGTCGTATGATTTAAATGGTAATACCAATCGCGTAGCATTTAAAGATGGTATAGTGCAGTTTTCAAATTCTTCTAATAGCGTGAGTCACCAGTTTGACAACGTTAATGGAGTATTTGATGCTAGGTCAGCAAGCGGTATTAGGTTGAGTGACGGAGATAACGGTCAATACTTAGATTTAAAGCCTAAGTCTGAAATCTCTGCCAGTTACACTATTACCTTTCCTAATGCGGCTCCAGGGGCTGCAAACAAAATTCTTGAGTCAGACGCTAGCGGCAATCTCACTTGGATTGATACACCTTCAGGCGGCGGTGGCGTTACGATAAATAACAACACTAACAACTACTTAGTTACGGCATCGGGAACCGCCAACACCCTCAATGGCGAATCTAATCTTACTTACAGTACAGATTTATCCATAACTTCAGGTAGTTTACACTTAAACACAAATAACAAATACCTTACTGGAAAGATCGCCGCAACTGGGGCCACAAGGAATATTATAGGTATTGACACTGGTGATTCAATTGTGGTTGGCAATCCAACTGCCAATAAAGTTACATTAACTGGTGTTGTTACCGCTGATAGCGGCATAAAGCACATATTATCTAGTACGGCTTCTATTTCGGCTGCTGGTGACTATGGGGTAGGATCGGAAGTTTTCTATAACGGAAACACAACCACTACGGCTGGTCAGATATACTACCTAAGTAGTTCTGGGTGGGTTCTTGCAGATGCAGATGCAGAAAGCACAGCTAGTGGACTGTTAGGCGTGGCTATAGGAACTAACTCAGGAACCGATGGAATGGTTTTGAGGGGTATGGTGTATTTGTCAGCACAAGGATCCCCCGTTAGTGGGGCTAAGGTGTTTCTATCTACAACCGCTGGTGGCGCTACTGGTACAGCTCCAAATACCTCTGGAGATATTCAGCGAGTTCTAGGCTACGTGACAGGAAATGGAATTGTGTACTTTAACCCATCTGTTGAATATATTGAGATAGCGTAATGGCATGCCAGAAATTTCATCATATAGCGGAGTAGATATGGCAAATATTGCTAAAATAAGCGGAATATCTAAGGGTTCTAGTGGCGGCTCATATGATCCCGTGAATTCTACTGGTACATATACAGAAACCGTACCTACATCTGGATTGATTCAGATGGGAGGGGCTTACAGGCAAGCAAACGCTGAAACAACTGGGAAAACAACTGGGACAGATACTGTAACTGGTTTTACGTTCGGAGTTGATATTAAAAGGAACTACTCATCAGACGTAAACGGAAAATGGGCTTCAGCAGAAACTCCTTTTTCTGGGACGGTACAAAAAATAAGTGCAACTAGCCAGTCAGTATGGATTTTAGACACATCTGGTCAGCTTTGGGGTATGTCTAATAGTAACAGCTTTTGGGGTCTTGGTGGATCAAGTACGGACAGATCTTTTACTAAAGCAACAGGGATTGGCGACTCTGACACGGGTTGGACTGATGTTTCTTGTGCCACGACAACTATCTACGCCATCAACTCTGGAAAGTTATATGTGCAAGGGGCTAATAGTTATGGTATGTATGGCGACGGCACTACAACCACAACTTATAATGGTTGGAGGCAAGTCGGAACTGATTCAGACTGGGTTTCCATTTCTGCTGCCAATGGACACGCAGCAGCGATTAAAGGATCTAATAACGTTCTATATACCGCTGGTGGAAACGCTAATGGTAGGACTGGACAAAACACTACGTCAGGAAATACTACCACATGGACCGCTGTCAATGCTACAAATTTGGTTAGCGGCACAAACAATAACTTTTCACACGTCTATGCCTCTTATAATCATACCGTGGCTATTCAAAGCGGACGAGCGTTCGGTTGTGGCCTGGTAAACTCCCAACGCCAGCTAGGAATGAACCTAACTTCGAACCAAACAGTTATGGTTCAAACTGGTTCGGTAAGTGGTACACTTCAAACAGATTGGACGAAAATTTATGTAAATTATTATGGATCCCATTTGATTAATTCAAGTGGTCATCTCTACTATCAGGGATCTGGAAGTAATTATCTCAGCGGTGCTGGAAACACGACTAACCAATACGGAGGAGATGTTGTTAGAATCAGCACTTGGACTGACGCTGAAGAAGTAATTGTAGATGGAACAATTTATAATCCCTCCACATTGGTATTTAAGCGCAGTGGAAAATTGTACTTTGTTGGTATGAACCGAATAGGAAACATTTTTCCAAACTTAGGTTCATCTTATGTAACTCAACCTACCGTAATTATCAACTCTCAGATTAACGGAACCGCAACATACACGGTTCCAAATAGCGCAAATGCACATACTTTATTTGCACAATATCAATAAAATGGCTAAACACAGAATTATTATTACAACAGAAGAAGAATTAAGAAAACATTGGTCGGACTCAAGATGCCCAAATTTCGGATTCTCATTTAATGAAACAACGCTTTCTGAGTGCCTGAAACTAGACGAAAACACATGGGAGGCAACATACGAAACCATGGAGGTTACCAAGCCTGTAACTTATACCTATCTTGATGTAAATGCTGGAGGTGAAATCACCTACACACTACAAGAAGGTGAGTATGGCTTGTATAATTAAACATGCTGTGATCATACTCACATAAAAAGGCCGAAAAGGGCCTTTTTTGTTTTTTATTATCTTTGTCTTATGGCTGAAGATGTAAAGAAAAAACTCAAGCGGTTTGGGCTCTCTGGACTCAATAAACCAAAGAGTTCGCCTAGCGGTAAAAAATCGCATATTGTTGCTGTCCGTGATGGCGGCAAGGTAAAGATTATCCGATTTGGAGAGCGTGGAGCTAGCACAGCTGGCAAACCAAAAGCGGGGGAGAGCGCTCGTATGAAAGCTAAGCGCAAGTCATTTAAAGCTAGGCACAGAAAGAACATCGCTAAAGGGCCTACAAGCGCAGCTTATTGGGCTAATAAAGTAAAATGGTGATGAACGCTGTCAAGTACAACAAAGGCGGGAAGCTAAAAGTTAGCAGTGCCACACAGTCTGTCCCTGCACCTGATGGATTTCACTGGATGATAGATAGAGGTAGATACTTCCTTATGAAGGGAGATTACAAACCACATCCTAATGCCGTAAAAGAAGCTAAGTTTAAGCTAGTGTCTCATGGCTAAAGTTGCGACTAAGAAAGATCCAGCTAAATGGGCAGCAGCAAAGGCTAGAGCAAAAGCAAAAATGGGCGGAAAGCATTCTGCTCGCGCTATGCAGCTCGCTGTGAAGTATTACAAAGATGCTGGAGGTACATACTCTGGCGAAAAGTCTAGCGGTAATAAGCTGTCAAAGTGGACCAAAGAAGATTGGGGAACAAAGTCTGGCAAGAAGTCTAGCGAGACTGGCGAAAGATATTTACCTAAGAAAGCAATAAAGGCTTTGAGTTCGGCAGAGTACGCAGCGACAACTAGAGCAAAGAGGGAGGGAACTAAAGAAGGGAAGCAGTTTGTCCCCCAGCCTAAAAAGATTGCTAAAAGAGTTGCAAAATACAGAAAATAAATAAGTTATATATTTGCACTTAAATTAAATTCTAATGGAAGAAAATATTCAAATCCAAGAGCAAGAAGCGCCTCAACAAGAGAGTAATGAGATTCGTTTCATTAGCGATGAAGAGGTTGCTCAGTCTACAGGACAATTTAACGACAAAAATTTTCAGGCTTCAAACGTGAAGCCTGTAAATCAAGAAGAGCAACAAGGTTATGAGCAAGAAGAGCAGATTAGCCACCAACAATATGCGCCAGAAGAAATTGAGGGTGCGGTATTCGAATTCCTTAGCGAAAGGCTTGGGAGGAGTATCTCGTCCTTAGATGATCTTCAGGTACAAAAGCAGGAGCAAAGAGAGATTGACGAAAGAATTTCAGTGATTGCTGAGTTTGTACAAGATACAGGCCGCGATCCAAGAGATTGGTTTATCTATCAGCAGTTGAACCCTTCCGAAATGGATGACATAACTGCTATTCAGGTACAGATGGCAACTGAGTACCCCAACCTATCTCAAGAAGAAATAAAATTGTTAGTCTCTAGCAAATATAAGCTCGACCCAGACCTACACTCAGAGGGCGAGGTAAGACTTTCGCAACTGCAAATGAAGATTGATGCTGATAAATCCCGCAAGGAGATTGATTCTTTAAGATCAAGATATAAAACTCCAGAGCGGACCTCAGAGAATTCTTCATTAATTGATGACGATTGGGTGAACAATATGACAAAAGAACTGGAAGACATGGAAGGGATTGAATTTGATCTCGGAAATGGAAAGACCTTTACTTTTGGAATGGACAATAACTACAAAAGTCAGCTTGCTGAGAAAAACGCTCGCCTTGACGAGTTTTTTGATTCTTATGTGCGTGAGGACGGTAGTTGGGATTACGACATGCTAAATATGCATAGAACTGTAATTGATAACATCGACAAAGTTGTACAGTCTGTTTATAGACAGGGTATGGCTGATGGTCAAAGAGGTATCGTGCAGAATGCGGCCAACGCAACTCCTACGTCTCCAAATCAAGGAAACGCACAACCCGCTGAGAACAGCCTCGCTCAGCAACTCAGACAAATTCTGAGACCTAACGGAGGCATGTTTTAAAAATAAAAGCTAAAAAATTATGGCTATTACACAACGACAAGGTGCTGGTGAAGGAAACGGTCCACAACTGTACACAGCCAGCCCAGATAAATACGTATCTTTGGGCGATCTAGTTAACGCAACAAGAGACGACGTAAGAGACATCTACGTCTCAGCCTATGGAGACCAAGGCTTAAGCGGTCTCGTAGAAATTATCGGCGCTAAGAAGAGTGCTGGAAGTTCTGACGAAACAGTCTGGTTCGAAGAAGGCCGCTTGGGACGTAGAGTCACTATGGATGCTTCAGGTAATGTGACCAAAATTGACAACAAAACAAACGACTCTGAGGCAGCTGCGCTTCGCAAGTACGACGTTTTGCTCAAAGGTGCTGATCGTGTGGTTATCACCAACGAGCCAGCCGACGGTGCAGTATACACGGCAGTTGACATGTCAGACGGTTCAACATACACGTTCGAGGCGGCAGAGTACACAGTTATTGGTAACGCTTACCCACAGGGTACCAACCAGCCAACAAGACCATTCTCTCCTCGTCTGACTAAATACTCAAACCCATTTGTTATTGTTAAGGAGAGCTTCCACGTAACTGGTTCACAGGCTTCTAACATCGGCTGGGTAAACGTCGGTGGTCAGAACATGTGGTACTTGAAGGGTGAGCTCGACGCTCGTCGTAAGTTCATGAACATGCGCGAAGGTATGTTGGTCTTCGGTGAGAAGAACTACAATACTACCTCTACTCCACCTGCATTTGGTGGTGGTTCTGTTGGTTCTGAAGGTTACGTAGCTGCTGTTACTGCCCGTGGCGGTATCGCAACTGACCCATTTACTGCTGCATTCAACGCGGCTAATGGATTCGATGAAATCATCGTTGAGATCGACAAGCAGGGCGCACCATCTGAGAACGCTCTTTACTTGAATAGAGAGCTTTCTCTCAAGTGTGATAATCAAATCGCAGCCGCTGGCATGGCGGGAGGCGGTATCGGAGCCGCTGCTGGATTCGGCGCATTCAACAACGACAAGGACATGGCTATCGCTATGGGCTTTAAGTCATTCACTCGTGGTGGTTACACCTTCCACAAGCATGACTGGAAGTTGTTGAACGACCCAGCTGCTGGTGGTGCTTCTGACGTAAAAGGTGCTTTGATTCCTTTGTCTGTAATCGTAGATGCTAAGACTGGTAATTCTCACCACTCATTGGAGATGAACTACAAGTCTGCTGGCAACTACAGCAGAGAGATGGAGCACTGGGTAGAAGGCGGCGGAGTTCTCGGCTACAACACTGGCGGAGAGGACTTGGCTAAGTTCAACTACCGTTCTGAGTGCAACTTGTGCGTTCGTGGTGCAAACCAGCACTTCTTGTTCAAGTAATATGTTTTGGTATAGCGGGGAGGGGCAATACGGTTCCTCCCTTCTATACTTTTTTCTTATTTAATTAAATCGAAATTCAATGACTACTACAGCTAAGCGGGAGCGCCCCGCCAACAAAGCGCAAGGATCTGCACCAGTTGCAGAAAAAAAGGTTGATCTGTCAAAGTTTCAGAACAACATAAAAATCCCTACAGAGTTTGAGATTATTGGTAAGGGCGGTCTTGTTTATATGTTGAACAAGTCGGAAGTGATGTACCACGACAAAACAAAAAACAAGCAGGTTGCTTTGCGTTACTGCCCTAACGAACCTAGCGTCTATCGAGACGAACAGAACGAGAACTCACTCAAGGGAAGCATTGTGTTCAGAGAGGGTAGATTGTTTGTTCCTGAAGAGCAACATAACCTCAGGATGTTTCTTGAGATGCACCCAGACAATAAGGTTAACGGGGGCAAGATATTTGCGAAGGTTGATCATGCAGCTTTAGCGAAGAAGGAGCTAGAAGGAGACTTCTTGTATGCGGATGCTGTGAACCTGGTTCGAACCAAGCCAGTAGACGAAATTATGTCGGTTGCAACAGCTTTTGCTATTAACACTGACCGCATGGTAGACGAGGTTCGTCACGACCTCTTGGTATTCGCAAAGAAGAACCCAAAAGCATTCATCGAAGCTTTCGACAACCCAGTCATCGAGACCAAGGCTAAAGTTAAGAAAGCAATGAAGTATAATATTATTTCTCATAATAATGGCCATATCGTCTGGACAGACACAAACAAGCATATTATTTCTGTTCCAGCAGGTAAGGATCCAGTTGATATCTTCGTTCGTTACTGCATGACAGAGGGCGGCTCTATTGTGCTAGACGAAATTGAGCGTCAACTAGCATAAGATAATCTAATATATACGTAAAAAGGCCCTCGAAATGGGGGCCTTTTCTTTTTCGTATATTTGCTTCATGGCACAAGCAAAAGGAGCTAGCATACAGAACGTGTATGAAACGTTGCAAGATTTAGCTAATAAAGACCAACAGGGATTTGTCAGCATAAACGAGTTCAACAGATTTGCACAGATTGCTCAGCTAAAAATATACAACAGTCTTTTCGATGAGCTAAAAGACACTAAGAGAATGCAACGCGCTGGATTTAACCCTGTGCGTGACAAGTCGCGTATTAAAAGAATTGAAGAAGATCTGTCTTATTTTTCTAAAAAACAGACAGTAATAAAGTCTAATGATTTCTTTAATAAGCCTGAAGACATGTCTAGAATCATTAGCATTTCTACGGCTGGAAGCATATTGCTAGATCAGTCAACAAAAAAACCTGTAGAGATATGCTATGATGAAGAAAAGATTGAGCGTCTTTTATTGAACAATCTTAGTACCCCCACTGAGGAATTTCCAGTTGCTTTAATATCTGACGATATATACGTGTTTCCTACCTCTGTAAAAAAGATAGAGATTAGATACTATAAAATACCTCAATCAAGGCTGTCGGACGGCGAGAGAACAACTACTGGAAACCAACCAGCGTATTCTGCCAACAGTGTTAATTATGACTTTGAATTGCCAGAGCACTACACTTACGATCTAGTTCAAGAAATTGCCAAAATGATTGGTATAAACCTTAGGGATTCTGAACTGGTTAATTATGCCGATGCAGAAACAAAGAATAATAAACAATCAGAGACATTCTAATGGCAAGAAATACAGTACCTCTAGATCAAGTTATTGGTAATTTCATTCTCACTATGGGGGATGATGATTATGCAGGTGGAGCCTCTGACAACCAAATTAGAACTCACGCTCTTCGCGGTATTCGTGAAATGGGCTTTGATATGTCTAAGAAGATTAGATCCATCAAGCTGGCTGTAAACACCTCCACTAACACCGTTGAGCTTCCAGACGATTACGTGGATTGGAGCAAGATTGGAGTTGTTGGATCTGATAATATAGTTTATGTTTTGGGTGAAAACAAGAATATAAACTACTCTCAGGCTTATGCTAACGCAACTGGTCAAAAAGTAGGAACGGCGTCTAGCGCTGTAGACTCTGATAATGACGGGGTATACGACAGGATTGACTCAAAAGGCGCTACTGGAGGCGGGTCTCCATCTAGCTCTGATGACATCACTCAGGGAATGAATTCACACGTATTTAGAAACTTCGCTTATGGTGGAGCAAACGCTATATATGGTCTTGGAGGGGGTCAATACTATGGTCAGTTTAGAATTAACCTAGATCAAAACAGAATTGAACTATCTACAAATGGAACTTCTTCAGAAGTAGTTATTGAGTATGTAGCTGACGAAGGCAGGTCTAAAAACCCTTCTGTTCATCTGTATGCCGAAGAAGCTTTGATGTCTTATATATACTACAAGATCATTGAACGAAAGTCTTCGGTTCCAGCAAACGAAAAAGCTAGAGCTAGAGCAGAATACTACAACGAAAGAAGAAAAGCTAACGCTCGTATCAAGTCCTTCACCAAGGAGGAGGCCCTTAAGACTATCAGAAAGAACTATAAGCAATCACCTAAGTTCTAATGACTATTGATAAAATAAAACTTAGACGTCTTGCAAAAGACAAAGACGAGCGTTTTTTTGAAGAGGGCGACATGCTTGATGCTCTCAACGCTATGATAAGCGCTGATGGAGAGTCTTCTGGTGGGGTTTTAAAAAACATTGATGGGACATTGCCTGGAACCGCTGAAACGACTAACGATCAGATTCCAAATGAAGCATCGAGAGTTGTAGGCAGTGTTTCTGACCCAACAAGGGGTTACGTATATTTCTTTGTATGGTCTACAACATCGTCTAATCACGCAATATACAGATACGATGTGTCTAATCATAAATACAAGGTTGTACTCAAGTCATCCGTTCTTGGATTTCAAAAGCAAGGTTTTGTAAAAGCGGAAATAATAAACAACGATTTTAAAAAAGACGGAAGCACACAGACTGTAATTTATTTTACTGACACCACAGAGTCAGCAAGTCAAAAACCCCCCAGGAAAATAAATGTAGACAGAGTGCTAGAGGATGGTGTCAATAACTACTCTAGCACCGAACTAGAAGAGCTTCTCTCTGTTGTCAAAAGCCCCATTCTGTTTCCCCCTACTGTAACTATGCTGACAGATACAAGTAGGAAGACAAACGGTCTTTATGGTAAGACATTTCAAGCCGCCGTTCAGCTTGTGTATAAAGACGGCGAAGAGTCGGCTTTGTCTCCACACTCTACTTTGTTCTTTCCTAAATATATGTCTCTGCAAGGCATTGTGAACTCAAACGTAGATCAAGCCTCTGTATTAAGTGAAAACGTAGCACATATCAACACAAGGTGGGGTGACCTGCCAGTTACACTAGATGAATTTAAAAAAGAAGTTAGCAAAATAAAGCTTCTTGTAAGTGAGAATAATTCTTCTGTCTTTTATCTTGTAGATGAGTTTGACCCCAATTCTGACGTAACAAAGAACGGTTTAAACCTGTATAGCGCATCTTCTGGAATATACAAGTTCTATAATGATGGTCTTTATACATATGAGTCTACGTCTGAAACCGATAGGGTTTACGATGACGTTCCTCAAAAGGCTGCGGGTCAGGCCATATCTGGAAACAGGCTTATGTATTCGGCTCCAACATCTGGATACCCAAACGTTAATGCCCGTGCGACAATATCTGTAAACTACGAGCAAGCCCCAAGCACTACTTTTTCTAGCAGCACCTCCGATCAGAGTTTTATACAGCATAACCAAGAAATTACTACCTCCAATTTCAGCGAAGGTTATTTAAAAATAGATACAACTAGCTTGGCTGCAACTATCTCGGCAAACACAACGGTAAGCCTTTTGTTTGAGTATAAGCCATCTGCTTTTCTTCAATTTGGGTGGTATTCTCAAAGCGGCGGCGATGCTACAGATCGCCCATTATATCGCGCTTCTTTTATCGACAGTGATGGCGATAATCTCAACTTATTTGCTGGAGAAGCAGATGACGGAGATGCTATATCAGATACAGGGTCTACTAGTTCGATTTCTAACGTTGCACTTTCAGCTGCTGCGGAGGGGTCCATGTATTTAAGCATTGATCCTGATGAGATAAACTGGAGGTCTGTTGAGGTGTCCTATACCACTACAGCCCAAGAATCTAGAGCTAGTGTCGTTAGTAAATTGTATGGTCTATTAACAGAAAAAACTCTTTCGTATAGTTATTTCAACACAACACCTATCTCGTTTAAATTAAGAGATGGCTTTTCAGCTATAACTCACGAGTTTAAAACAAAAAAAATATCTTTTGATATTTCTTTTAATAGTGGTTCCTGGGATGGAACTAACGGAGAATGGATTCAGGTAAATCCTATGGCCTGGAACTATAGCATTCCAAGCGGTACACTTTTTAGTGGCTTGGAGCAGCAGTTTGTTTCATCTGGTTCTGAGCTTATGCTATTGAACGTCACTGGTTCACAAGACCAAGTAGTCTCTGGGTCTTTTTCGGGTTTTGATGTTTACACATATTTTACTAGCTCCCAAGGTCCTAGATTAGAAAATGGATTTCCTTTATCGGGCGTTGAAGACCGCTGGGGACAATACACTTTAAGCCCATCTCAAGAAAACGGGGCCAGAAACGGCTCTCTCTTTTCTTATCAAAGTTTTAATCGAAGGACGTTTAAAGCTGGTTCTAAACATAAATTTGGAATAGTCTATTTTGATAAACATGGAAGACCAGGCAGGGTAAATGAGTTAGGATCTGTTGATGTTCTTCCGTTTGGCAATAGCGCAAGGACAATAAACTCAACAGCATATAACGGCCCTTGTACTATTTCTGTTGATATGTTGAGTCAGCCTCCAAGCTGGGCTTCGTCTTATCAGATAGTATATCCTGGCATGAGCACATGGGAGAAGTTTGTATCCTTTTCTGTTGGTGGCGGTTTCTTTAAAGACATTTTAACTAGCACAAGTACAAATACTTACACTGAAGACCAAAGTAAAATATATGTCAGTTTTAATACGCTATTAAAGTATCAATCAGACAAAGGCGCTTTAAAGGACTATGCGTATACCCCAGGAGACAAACTTAGGGTTATAAGTTATATGGCGCAAACAAATTCGTCTAACCTATCTTATACTGATATCCTTTACGATGTTGTTGGATACTCTACAGAAGTAGCCGACATAAAACCAGATGGCGAAACGGCGGATGATATTCACACTAATCACAAAGGCAAGTTTTTAATATTAAATAGGGTTGGCGGGCAAGATGTTATAAATTTTGAACCTGACGGCCAATATAATTTCTGGGGCCATAGGTGTGTAGTGGAGATATTAACTCCAAAAAAATCAACATCAACTGAAATATTCTACGAAATAGGAGAGTCTAGGAAGATCTTAGGCTCAAAAGAATTAACCAATTCATCAAATAATAAGCATAACGACAGCCAACCAATCATACTTACTGAGGGAGATACATACTACGGGGCTAGACCTATAGTCGTCCCAAATATTGATACTATTCAATCATCAGATTCTTTTTCAGTCACAAATATTGAGGATTTTGTTTATCAGTCCAGAAATCTAGAGTCGATGGACGCTTCTGACTTCTTTACTTCTAGAGCGTGGAGTAAGGGTCGGCCACACATAAAACAACAAAAGGCTGCTACTATAAAGTATGAAAACAGGATTGTATATAGCGAAGAGTTCAAGGAAAACACATTAAGGTTTCCGTTATCTTCATTTAATCCAGCCTCTTATTCTTTTAAAGATCTTCCAAAAAGGTATGGTTCAATAAACTATATTGGTGAGTACAATCAAAGCTTAGTCTGCTTACAAGAGAATAAACTGTCTTACGTCCCCGTAAACAGAAACATTGTCGAGTACCTGGATGGAGATAAATCCTTAACGGCAAGTTCATTGGTTTTAAGTAATCACCAAGAGTCAAATGGTGATTTTGGCGTTGGAAATGATGCGTCTTCTGTTCTTATTAGGGATGGAATGATATTTTTTGCTGATTCGTCAAGAAGAAAAATAATGATGGCTAGGGGTCCTGAGCTTACTGCAATCTCAGATGTAGAGATGAGTTCTTATTTTGAGAGCAACATTGAAAGCATGAAGGCTGCTACTGGAGAAGGAGGTAGGATAATTAGCGGTTTTGACTCACAGAATGACATGATAGTGATTACCATTGAGCCTAAAATAAATAACGGCTCTGTAACCTATCCTGGCACGACTGTTGGGTATTCAATAACAGAAAACGCTTGGATAAGTAGATACAGCTTTAAGCCATCAAACTACGCAACAATTGATAACCTTTTGCTTTCTAGCTTCTGGTATCAGAACGCTGACAACACTGAGTCGTACTTGATGAACGCTCATAGAAACACGTCAAAAAATACTATTTACGGCACCCAAGAAAACACTGAAGTATCGGTAATCTCGAAGATTAGTCCATCGGAAGTGAAAGTTTTTAATGCTATATCATACGAGGGTAATTCTCCATACTGGGATATGAATCCTGGAGCAACTACAAATCTTGGCCAGACATCTGGAACGATAACCGATTGGTCTCAAAAAGAAGGTAGCTATTACTCTATTATGCCAAAGGACGTTGAGTACAAATATGTTTACATAGGAACTATTGCTGCTGATGGTATTACTATTGGAAGTCAAATTGTAAATCTTGACGATATATCCAGGCTGGACAGATTTCCGTTTAGATTAGATTCGGAATTACTTTTTTGGCATAATGGAGAGTCTTATACTCAAGATGGTTTTGTTTCATCTGCTTCTGTAACTAGCTACGACCTTTCATCAAAGAAGATAACTCTTTCAGATGCAATTACCGAAAATGGAGCAGAGAGTAAGAAATTATTCTTTAGGCTGTCCACTGATGGTAATGCAATGAGGGGTCACTGGATGAACATAAAGATTGTCAATAATAGTAATTCAGCTAACGAATTGTATTGTATTAACACACACATTATGGATTCTAAGTCTCATCATCCAAAAGGTCAACAATAACTATATTTGCAACATGTCAGAAGTATTAAATAAATTACTGGATCTGGGGATTAAGTATGGGCCAGAAGTGTCTCAGTATTTCTCTGGTCAAAAGAGAATCAAACAGGCTATTGAGGATCAAAGGAAAGAAAAGATGCCAGAGCTCGCTAGAAAAACAGCGACAGCTTCAGAGCAAAACCTGCTCAATATGGCTAACAGGGCCTTGCTTTCCCCAGCCAGAGAGGATCTACGGCGCAACATGCAATCTGCTTTGCGTCAAACCGACCCAGATGATCTTTCTAGATTGTTAAGAGCTTCTGCTGGGGCCGAGGATAAAATAGCACAATCAGAAATAGCCCAGAGAATGGCAGCATCAACCGCAGCTGCTCCAATAGAAAGATCTATAGAGGATTACAATAACAGCCTTTTAGACAGGGAGAAGCTTTATATGCTTATGAAGGATAGAAATATCAACGAGCTTGAAGACCAGTCACAGAGAATGAAAGGGAAAGGTTTTAGCACCCTGTTTGATATCTTGGGTGATTCTAGAGGGATGTTTGCTAAGCCGCTGGATGAGAACCCTCCAGACCGTATGGAACAGGTGGACAGCCTTCCTGATGCTCAGATTGAGAATCCAGCTCTTGAGAAAACATTGCTTGGATCTCCAAATTCGTTAGATATGTCTGCTCTTCAGAAGGCTAGAGAGTATGGCGACAATTTGACGGCTGGTAATGAATTGATGGACTTGTTGTATGTTGATGTCTCGGCTCCTGAAGACATGAAGCCTCTACCAAGAAAGGATGGGCCTTTGGGTTCGGGCGTAAGACGTAGACCAGATTTAGTAGACATCCTTGCTGGAGGTAGCGGGCCTTCAAACCTTGAAGGGATTCTTACTGACCCGTTGTACACAAGAAGTTCATTGGAGGCTATGAAAGATTCGGATGCTAATCGTGTAGGCTTTCCAGTAATAAGAACCGCAGACAATGTACCAAGAGTAAACCCAGGTACGATTCAGGACCTTCTTAAATTCTTGACCAACAGATAATGGCTGAGACAAATCAAGGGTTGTTTTTTAACCCACAGAAAGAAAACGTAGTAGGTCAAGCCTACAACGACTTGGTTGTTAGTCAGAATGAAAGAAAGGCTGAGGAGGTTTCTGCGGCAACAGCTGCTACTGCTCTTCAAAAAGCTGAGCAGACAGCTCAATCAGACGCAGCAAAGGAAAGACTAAAGATTCTAAAAGAGCAGGCTTCAGCGGCTCAAAAAGAAGCCAAGGAAAGACAAAAGGAAATATTGAGCGCTATTAAAGATATTGACTCGATACCGAACGGAATGTACAACGCTTACGGTAGTTCATTGCGGGAAGGAGCAAAATATCTTCAAGATAACATGGCTGATCTTATTGAACAGTACGGTGTTGAAAAAGTTTATGTGTGGACGGAGCAATTAAATCAGGCTGCTGAAGAGCTTTCAAATTCTTTTAATACATCTTTAAAAGAAGCTAATAAGTTATTAGCTGATGGAGAGCTTAAGCAGGAAGTTGATAAAGGCTTTTTAGAGTCTTTTAGTCAATCTGATTATGATAATGGAATGTCGTATCTCAATGATACGAAAAGATTTAAAATGAACTTTAATGAAGGTTGGCAAATTTTAAACCAAGAAGGAAAAGAAATTCCTTTTTCAGAATGGGTAAAAAGCGGTATCACTGAACCTTCTCAGCTTTTTGTTTCTAAGCCAGTTAAGTCTTATCCAGGAAGCGTCATACAAGCTTGGGGTGAATATCCAACAATACCAAAAAACTTGGAGTCAGAAGAAGCTATGGAAGCTTGGATCGAAGCAGAACTCAGAACTCCTAATCATCCATATGCGCTATCAGCCTTTGATGAATATTATAATAATCAAGCTCCTGAAAATATGTCAAGAGAAGATTTTTATTCAGATTTTAAGGCTGGTGTAGAACGTAAAAATGACGCGATATCTGAATTTAAAGATAGATGGATGGAGCTTTATAGAGATGCAATGAAGCTCAAAAACAAGAGTAAGTCTTCATCTTCAACTAAAAGGTCTGGAGAAGAAGTTATGTCTGAAATTTCATTTACCACTTTTGCTGGGTATGAAACTGAAAAAACTCTAGCCTCAATGTTTATAGGTGAGGGTCCAGTATCAGAACAGGACATTAAGTCCATGGGTCTAATAGGAGTGGCTAGTTTGCCTTCAGATATAACCTTTAATCTTGACGTATTAAACAATAAAGAGAAAGAAATTTTTGGCGTTGAAGGATCAGAGATTAAACTTAAATCTTTAGCTTTTAACCGTGACGGAAGATTGTTTATAGGGGGCGAGGGATTGATACTTGATGGGGCTGAGAGTCAATATCAATACACCGATGACATATTAAAAAGCGTGGCGTTAGACAAGAATGAATTTAAAGATCCAAAAAACGGGCCAATACTGAAGGTTCTTGATTTTGGAAGTGAGCCATGGATAAGAATAATGAAAGAGGTTGGCAGAAAGTCTGTGACCCCAACAAATAGAAATATAGTTAGACAATACTTTAGCGACTTAAATGAAGACGCAGAAGAAGCTAATTTCTATATAGGGTTGCTTTCAGTGGCTAAATCAACTAACAGTTCATTTTTACAAAAAACAATCGGTGAGGTAGCTCAAGCAAACGGCATAAGCGAAGATGAGGTTCGTAAGATTGTCGAGCAGCTGAACCAATAGTGTATTATTTCGTAAATTAGCCGCATGGCAAATCACAATCTTGAAGAACTGATTCTTGCAGGGTCAAACGACCTTAGCCTTTTAGCTAAAAATTTCACTAAAGATGAAATAGAAAGCGCTAAAACTGACATTGAAAAAAAAAATCCAGACGTAAACGTACTTCCAGACGCTGGGGAATCAGTATCGGGAGATACTTCTTTGGAATCTGCACCTGCGACTGCTAAGCAGGACACATCAATAGCTAAACTGCCAGATTGGTTAGCTGGTAACGTACCGACTCAAGAGATTATCCTGGAAAACATCTACAAGGATGAAAACATTACGTCTGAACTTCAGAGGAGAGGCAACGAAATAAATGAAATAACCTCTAGGATAAAGGCCGACAAGTATAAAGACATAACCGAGTTCGGGGTAGCATCTATGTATGGGCTGACTGGCTCTACTCGCGTAAACACAGCATACAGTCAAAAAGAGAAGGACAAGAAGGCGCTACAAGAAGCTCAATTATCACTGATTGACTTCAATAGAAGAGCATACACCAGAGTTTACAGCGACATAGTAGAAGAGACTTACAGACAGAAGTTTCCAGAACCTCCAAAGTATGCTGCTGGCGAATATAAAGGGGAGTCTGTTGCATGGGCGGAATGGGTGTCAAGAGCAAAGGAAATGGAGTCATTGCTGTATGACCAGGAGGGCATGATCCTTGACCTTGATGATGATGGATATGTAGGTAAAACCAAGGGCGTCGCTAATGACTTGTGGGTGGACGTTAGACTGGCTATAAACACAGCTGCTGATATTGGAGTTTTTGGAATCGGTTTGGCGGCAACTGGTGGCGGCAATTTGCTTGATGATGCTAGCGTCAGGAAATACGCAGTGGAATCAAACAAGCGAAGAAAGCAGCTGATGGAGGAGAGAAGCTTAAGAGCTTCTGGCTTTGCCGACGACATGGAATTTAGTAGTCTGTCTTTTAACAAGTCTCTTGCCTATCTTGACGAATTTCTTTCTTCGGCTATTGAAAGCTCTCCATACACGGCAGCAGCTATAGGTATAGGTACTGTCGCTTCGCCAGTCGCCTCCGTTGGTGCGCTTTCGTATTTGTCTGGAGCTAGGGCGTACTATCAGGCTAAGCTAGACTCTTCGTTCGACAAGTTCTTTGTGAATGGACAGGAAGTAGACCCGATCAATCAATCTAATCTTTTGAGCAGGATTCAAAAGTATTACGAGTCAGAAGACTTTGAGATTAGAAACGATGGTGACGGAGATTACATTGAATTAGAGGGACCATTCGGTCCACAAAAGGTTTTTGTTGAGCAAGACAACGCTGCTCGATGGGGCTACGCAGCCGCACTGGGTATTGCAGAGGGCTTGCCAGAAGCTTTGGGTACCCACATTGTAATGAAGGGGGTTGAGTCTTTCTTAACAGGCAACAAGCAACCGCTTACGAATATAATGCAGGGCTACCTTAAGGCTTCCATGACTGGTGTTTTACCAGAAACCGCACAAGAATTTGCAACTGAATTCATGACTGTGCTCGCCGACGCTGCAATAAAGGGCGAGTACATAAGCGTTGATCAAGCATTGGCTAGAATGACTCAAGCTGCCGCGACTGGAGGCTTGTCTGGCTCTGCTGTGGGTCCCGTTGTTTTTGGCGGGAAAATGATCGCCATGGGTAGAGAGGGACGGGAAGTTTTCTTTGGAAGCAACGAAATTGCAAGGGCGTTAGCAGGAAAAGTTGACGCTCTGCCAGTTGTCGATTTCGAAACGGCTCAACAGCAACAAGACGTTTTAGCTGCCCTTAATGGGCAGGACATAACAGATTTTGAAAGAGGGGTTCTAGAAGATCAACTCCAAGACTTTAACGCCAAAATAGAAACTAAAAACCAGCAGTTACAGGAGGGTCTTTCTAGATTGTACGAGGTAGACCCAATGAAGGCTATTGAGGTTTCAAAAAACATTAATGAGCTTAACGCTATAAACCAGGCGGTAAAAGCAAACAAGGACATCGTTACAAGAGACTTAGCAAAAGCAGGCATCCAAGAAAGATTGGATGCATTGAGAGAGAGCATTGCAAGAGATCTTACAGGCATTCAAACCGAACCGCCAGAAGTTCTTGAGACAGCTGAGCAGCTTTCGGCAGAGCTTCAAGTGTCAGCTGAGTCCATAGGTAAGAAGCTTGGTAAGACGGCTGAGGAGGCTCAGGCACTAATGGATTCGGGTATTGCCCCTACAGCATTGTTGGCTGCGGCTAACCTCGCTGGAAAAGAGGGGAATGTAATTGTTTACGAAAGTAGAGACGAGTTCTTGCAGGGCGCACCCGACCCAGAGCTTGCTAATAGACAAAAGTCCATTGCTCAGTTCGACCCAAAAACTGGAACAATTCACGTTACAGCTCAAGCTGGAGCGAAAGATGTACTGGAAGAGGCCGCACACAGAAAGCTTGATGAGGGTGAATTCAACTTCGACGAAATGGCCGAGGAGCTTCTCAACTCTGAGAACGCGGTAATAAGAGCCATTGCGGAACAAAGGCGAGATGAATACTCCGACAGTAAGGATGTAAGCGAAGAGATTGTAGTGGGCGTACTCAGGGAAAGTCCAGACGTTGAGTTCGAAAGCTCTTCCCTTAACGCGATTAACAAAGACCTTAAGGATACCTATAAGTTAGAGGTAGCCGCTGCTCAGCAGGCAACGCCGATAACCAGAGGTAAATACGAACAGACTATGACTACCGTCGTGCAGTCTGCCGTAAACAACTTGCAAGAAAGGGTTCACAGTATTGGTCTAGACATAAATGATGTTGCTGAGAGCGTAGGAGTTGATATGACTGGAGATCTTACACTTCAGGATCTCGACAAGATTACCAACGAATACAACAGAAGAGTTCCTCTTACCGTAGAGGGAGCCTTACCAAAGAACGCGCAGCTCACTAACCCAGAGCTTAGACTCAAGCTTCAAGAGTTTGGGTTCACAGACGAGAACGGAAGGCTAAACACTTCTCTTCCCACCATTCTGATGAAGCTGGACGAGTTGGGTAATGTCACTATAAACGGGAGACAATACTTCTCTGGTATTGACGCTGAACAAATCCGATCAGGGGCGGGTATTAATATGCTGTTGGCAAGTACAAATAAAGGTACTGCAACTAAATTCTACAACCTCTTGAGAGAGTTGGTTGATCAATCAGGCTCAAACAACTTCTTGGTCCTGTATGAAGTGATGGGCGAGCAGGCTGCACAGACCAGCGTAATATACACGGACAAGGGGATATCAAACCTGCTGGCAAAAGAAGGGGCAACAAAGGAAGATATAAACGCTCTTATAGCTGGTATTAATGGGTTAGAAGAGGTAACCAGAAAATCAAAAGGCGTAGAGGGAGGATACATTATTTCGTATAGAGAAGTACTTGAAAATCCACCCAACAAAAAGAACCCTATATCAAAGAGCCAGAAGAAGTATTACGTTGCTCCAAACAAGAAAGCAGCTGATGCTTGGATTCGTGAGCAAAACAGAAATAAAAAGTCTCAGCAAAAACAAGGAGGAAGGGAAGGTGAGATTTATCAAGCTGAATACCTTGAAGTTGAAGGTAAACCGCAAAAGGCCACGGAACCGTTTAGCATGCCAGTCATGCTGAGAGATGCAATAGCAAATCTCAAGACTGGAAATTCAGCTCAAAAGCAACAGGCATACAGAGAAATTCTTGAGTACCTACTAAATAAAAACATCTCCTCAAAGATGACCATTGAACAACGAGATGCTTTTAATGCGCCCCTTGTTGATTCATATGCGGTTGACATGTCGGAGATTCGAAGCGAAAAACTCACGGAGCAAAGCAGGGGTAACGTCGTGGCTGGAGTTGTTGGAAGCCTTGTAACAAACAGCATAATGGGAGGTCAAGAAATAGACCTAGAAGACACACAGAGGTCTCAATACTCTTATGGTATTGCAACGGAAAACTCAAGCTACTTTGATTTCGAGACTCCGTTCAAAGCAGAAACTTTGAATTTTGATGATTCTAAGATTCATGACAACAAGAAGTGGTTCAACAACCAGATTGTCGAAAACCTTGTAGAGGAAGAAGCAGCAGAGGACAAGAAGGCCGCAAAGGACTCCAGATTCATGGGTTTGCCAGAGACTCCTTTTACGATGTCGTACACGGAGGAAGTTGTGAATTCAGCTGGCACATATTCAAATCAAGTATTTAGGCAAAAAGAATTCCAAGACGGTTGGCACTTCTGGAATTGGTGGGTGTTGCAGACGGGCAACGGAAAAGTGAAACAAATTGGAGGGTGGGGTTACTTTGACGAAAGCGGTCAGTTCAAAAGACTTGTTAATATACCTCAAAAGAAGGACCGAAACACAGGGGCAGTTCTTGAGGTTGAACCGCTTTTCAGAAACAATCAGCAGAGGAAAATCGACACAAATAAAAGAGAGATAAGCAAGAGAAAGGTGAATAATGAGATGCTCGAAGCAGAGAACTCTCGGATCGAACAGGAGTTAAAAGACAAGACTAAAGACTCAAACATTTCCTATGGTTTACTTTTTTCAAGCGCGTCTCTTGAACACGTAAGTCTTAATGCATTCTTCAGAGCAAACGAAAGGAATCATTACTTAAAGTCTATGTCGAATCTGTTTGACGTTATGACTGACTCTAATTCGATGGAGCAGGGAGACCGTATTCAGTTCTCGCCTTTGATGAGTGAGGCCCCTTCTTACCAGAGGCATAATGATGAACAGTTCGAAAACTTGATCGATGTAGAATTAGGATCTCTAGAAGTTGTGACTGATTTCGCTAGAGAAGACGTGTTGCAAACTGGCAAGGTTGTAAATTTCTTTAGAAACTACGCTAGATTTAATGATCCGAACATCGTCAACTCTATCGAAAAGACGGAGAACGGATGGAAGCTCAGTGTAAATCTGAAGGTTAGTGACGCTAACCAGAAGATGGTTGACGACTATAATACTAACGAGCGTCCGAAAAGTAGAGAGGATGTGGAAGCTGCGATTCATTCGTTTAAGTATGGGTCTAGTTACGAACCGAAAGCGTCCAGGATTATGCCTCCTCGCTACTACGACCTGAAGAACGACAGAGGTGCATTCAAGGGAACAATCGACTTTCTCAACACTTGGATGGTAGACAAGTACGCCGAGATCCTGGGGCTTCAGGAACAAGTGGAGAAACAGAAAGGAAGAAAGGTTCCTCAGTCCCAGAACTTCAAAGAGATAGAACAGCTTATGTACGGTAGGTCTAGATACGCCATGGAGCAACTGGACCAGAAGATGCAAGCGGCTAAGCAGTTCATGATGGATAACGGTATTACTCACACCGATCTTAGTCAGTACATGTATGCACGTCACGCAGAAGAGCGTAATGCACATATCGCAAAAAAACGTCCAGACCTTCTTAATGGTTCTGGTATGTCCAACGAAGCGGCTGCTGAGGTTCTGTCTAAGCTCGACACTAAAGAGATCAAGGAGGCGGCAGCTATGTTTGACGCCATTATTGACGATACTCGTAAAACGATGAAGGATTACGGATTGGAGAGTCAGGAGAGATTGGACGCATGGGACCAGCTGTATCAACACTATGTGCCGCTTCAGGGTTTTGCTGACGACGAAATGGAAGCAAGTCGAAATGCATACCCTACGGGAGGGGCAGGCATGTCAGTATACGGGTCCAAGGTTAAGGCAGCTATTGGTCGTGAGTCTGAAGCTGCCAATGTTCTTGCCAACATTGTAATGCAGAACGCTGTAACCCATCAATGGGCTGAGAAAAACAGAGTATTGGAAAGCTTACACGATCTCGTGAACAAGAACCCAATGGAGGATGTGTGGTCTATTGTAGATGCAAAAGTCCCGCTTACGAAGCTTGACGAGAATGGAAGGCAAGTTCCGATGACTATTATGGAGATGCATGCGGATCCTAACACAGTCCCAGTGCGTATCAATGGAGAGCAGAAGTTCATCAGATTCCAAGACCCATACTACGCTGACGTGCTGAACGGTATGACCATGGAGCAGACCAACACGTTTTTACGCGCTATGCGAGCTCCAGTCTCTTGGTTGCGGGGTGTATTCACACAATGGGACCCTAACTTCTTCGTGTCTAACTTCGCTCGTGATATTGGGGGTTCGATCTACACAGCTTCTTCTGACCTAGATGCTGGGGTTATAGATAATGTAAACACCAAAGGTTTTCAAAAGAAGATGTTTGGTAATACGTTCCGTAGCTTGAATGCATTGCTTGGTGAGGCGGTAAGAGGCAAAGAACTTCCAGCAGAACTTCAAAAGTTCTACGATGAATGGAAAGAGGATGGCGGTCAGACTGGGTGGAACTACGTGAAGGACTTAAAAGAAATCGAAGCTGAGCTAGCTGTTAACGCTGACGACCTGACTCGTGGTAAACAACTTAGAGAGAAGCTGTTCTCTTCACCTAAGAAGTTCTTTGAGTTTGTCGAGGGCGTTAATGACGCATTTGAAAACAGCATTCGTCTTTCAGCTTATATGACTGCTAGACAGCAGGGAGCTTCGAGACAGCAAGCAGCTGTATTCTCCAAGAACATCACGGTTAACTTCAACAAGCAAGGTGAGGCTGGTCCAGCGATTAACACGATGTACCTCTTCTTCAACGCTGCTATCCAAGGTAACAAGAGGGTGTATGAATCTATCACGCGAGTAAAGCCACCAGTGAGGCCTGATGGAAGCACACGAGAATGGTACGAAAGAGCTACTGGAGCTCAGAAGGTTGCAGCTGGAATGGCTGGGTTTACTGGTATGCTTACGCTCTTGAATATTGCCATGAGCGGGCGCGATCCAGAGGATGACGAGTTGTGGTACAACAAGGTGTCGGAGTACGACAAGCAAAGAAACATGATTATCTGCTACGGTCCTGAGCGTGACGACTTCTTGAAGATCCCATTGCCATACGGCTTTGGTCTGTTCAACAACATGGGTCTTGCTTTGGCAGAAACATCTACAGGTAACAGAACCACAAATGAGGCTCTCATGTTCCTTGGTACGTCTGCTTTCTCTGCCTTCTCTCCAATCTCATTTGGTGGTGATGCAGACAACCCAGGTACATTTGTGTTGCGTTCGTTTGCACCGACTACCCTCAAGCCTTTTGTTGAGCTTGCTGAAAACAGAACATACTTTGGCTCACCAATCACAGGAGAACAGCTTCCGTTCGGAACACCAGTACCGTCTTCTGAGCTTTCATTTAGAGCGCCTCAAGAGATTCAAACTTTCTTCGAGTGGATGAATCAAGCTACTGGTGGTAGTCAGTTTAAGTCTGGCTGGGCTGATTTCAATCCAGACTACACCTGGTACTTATTTGAATATTTCGTCGGTGGATCAGGGGACTTTGTTCTGTCTACAGGAGAGCAAGCTAGAAACTTAATCGAGATGTCTAAGCGATCTATAGAAAAGGCAAAAGAATCAGGGAGTGTAGGAGAGTTAATTAAAGCGCTAGGATATGGATTCTCCGAGGAGGGTCAAGTGAGGATCAACTACAACGATATTCCAATCGCCAAGAAGATTTACGGTGAGGCTTCTCCATTCTATGACATCGAAGCGTTCAAGGACAACTCCATGGAGGTCGAACAACTGTTCAGAGAAATCAAAGAAAACAAGTTGGTCCAGGAACCAGGAAGATACAATGGAGTGCAAACATTGCATGAAGATTATCAACAAGCCAATAAAACACTCAAGATATTGAGAGAGGCCTTAAGAGAGGCCAGAGATATCGAAGACTACATCGACAGACAAAACAGAATTTTCGACCTCTACGAAGCTCAACGAAAAGTGATGGCTAGGTATAACAAGAAATATAAGGAATTACGTGGACAAAATTAAAGATACTAAGCTAGGAGAATGGCTCAAAGAAAAAGCCCCTAGCGTTCTTGAAACTGTTGGTGACCTTCTTCCAAACCAAGGCGCTTTAGGTGTGGTCAAAAACTTGCTGGATAAAGACCCTAGTGTTGATCCAGTAGAAGCCAAGGCCAAAGTAGACGCTGAGATTGCTTTCCAAAACAACGTTACGGAACGCTGGAAGTCTGACATGGGGAGTGATGTCAAGTTGGCAAAAGTTATCAGGCCAGTCATGTTAATAGTGCTTACTGTAATTTTTTTAGGCTTAGTGATATTTGACTCAATTGATAATCAGCCATTTAACGTGAAAGAGAGTTACGTATCTTTGCTGGAGATATTAATGCTAACAGTTTTCGGGGCTTACTTTGCTGGTAGAACCGTAGAAAAAACAAAGAGATGAGCGTCGAAACCCTCAGTCATTTTGAATTCTTAATGGTGGCTTTAAGCCTTGTTGGGGGCTGGGTGAAGTTTCACGCCGATTATAATAGGTTGTCTGCTAGAGTCGAAGCTTTGGAGAACGACAATACAGAGTTTAAAGCAGACGTAAGACAGATACTAAAAGACATTCAAGAAATTAAGCTACTTTTGGCTAAGAACCAAATGCAATGAGACTTACTTTCTTGTTCCTTTCTGTGCTAGCATATATTATTAGCACAGGACAGGAATTTTGCGCTACACCTTATGAAACCAATCAGATCCAGCCACGAGAAGTTGGGTTTGAGAGGGGTATGACCGAGTGGAAAACCATCCCTATGGTCGTACATGTATGTTATTCCGACAGCCTAGGCGGTTGGTTCAGTGAGGAGTACGTACAGGAAGCTGTTGATAATCTCAACCTATACATGGCTGAGGCTATGATACAGGCTGATCTGGTTCACGTAGGTTACCAGGACTTAGAATACTATTCATGGTACGAAGTTTACGAAAGTGGTAGTATTTGTTTTCCTACGTATGGAACACAGAATTCAATATTGGCTATTGACCAATGGTTACCCGAATGGGATCCAGATTACTATTGCAATGTATATGTTATTCCCCTTATGTGCGGAGGTATCCTTGGTTGGTCCTACGTAACTGTAAGTGAGACAAACGCCAGGGACGGCATCTGGTTAAAGTCAGACATCTTCGGCATGGACAGCCCTCACGAAAGGAACGGGGAGAATAAAGTATTTACTCACGAGATGGGTCACTACTGCGGATTACACCACACATTTCAGTCCGTACAGTACTGCGGAGACGATGACGACATGCCTTGCGATATGTGGGGAGACTTTGTGTGCGACACCCCTCCAACTAAAGTGCAATGGAGTTGTGACCCTCCCGTATGCCCAGAGGGTTTGTATAACTACACAGCAGACAACCATATGGACTACTATCCAGACTCTTGCAGGTATCACTTCACTGAAGGTCAAATAGATAGGATGCACATCATGCTTGAGTATCAGCGAGCTGGTCTATTCGGTGGTGAACCGTTTTGCTTGGGGGATATAAACAACGACAACATCGTTGGTATGGCTGACCTTATTATGCTCTTAGCTTGCTGGGGGGATACTGGATGCCTTGATGGGGATTTGAACAATAACGGACTGGTAGATATATATGACCTTAACATCATGCTTTCTAAGTGGGGATGGGAATGTGTTGGCTTTGAGCCAGACCCATTCTACAGAGAAGATCCACCAGTACTTAAAATAGAAAAGGGCCGAAGCCCCTTCCCGTTCAAGTAATATAGCTGGGATATCCAGCATTGGTCTATACGCTTCATATCAAAAGCTGTATAGATGACACTCACAATTCTTCCTGCCACACTTGTAGCATCTGCCTTGGCGGTCCATCTGCTTCATGTAGCGCTTCCATCCAAACCTGTACATATACCAGTCGTGGATGTCTTCGATAAGCAGCTTTATCTTACTGGACATGCTCCTGTGTCACAATCCATGATCTCGACGTCATCCATATCGAGCTGTTCAAGGCTCACGATAGGTGTGGTCCCAGCCTTCATGTCAAGGTAAGTTCCCTCGTCAATCTCTTCGAGCGGGGCCTGTTTAAAGCCGTGCTCATTATGCAGCAAGAAGGAAACAGACTTCACGTTCTTGTAGTTGAGTGCCAACCACTCTCTAATCTGTTCGAGCTCTTCCTTACGGTAGTAGATAGTAACCGATACTGCGTTGTCTGACCATTCGGCTTGCAATCGCTTGATAACTTCCAGTTGATCGATAGCTGTCATGTCCTGCGCAAACGTAGTACCCTTCGGGAACTTACAAGGGAAGCTAACCACGATAGTAGACTTGTCTTCTGTGCCGTCAAAGTTCAGCACGTACTCCACAGGGTACCCGTGCTTCCTGGCGGCATGTGCCAGACTGCTATCAGCTGACATGCGGATTCGTCTAATGTAGTATTCGCTATACCCTGGGTGAGCTCCTGGTGTAACGCCAGCAAGTAGACTAAGCGTTCCTGACGGCTTAACTGTTGTAAGTTTAATGGATGTTGGAAATCCTGCCAGTCTAGAGTATTCTTTGTCATATTCTCTTAAGTATTGGTAGCAGTCACTCAACCAAGATCTCTGCTCTTCCGTAGCCTGAAGATAACCAGTAACTCCGATACCCATTCTCATGTTCTTGTGAACGATATCTTCCGTTTCCTTGATCGCACATTTGATGGACAAACTATGCTTGTTAATCCTGTACAGATAACGAGCTACCTTCTTCAACTCTTCGTAGTTGGAAATGTTTGGCAAGTAAATCTCAGCTAGGCAGCATGTCTCGTAGTTAGCCAATGACTGCTCAGCACATGGGTTGAAACCCTGTACGTCAGGATCTGGATACTCTACCTCGTATGTTCTACCCATACGTCTAGACGCTTCTAGGTTGATCAATCCGTAAGGCTCCCCGTTTCCGTTATAGCCTTCCCAAAACTCTTCAGGGAGTTGAGAGATATCAGAACATACTACAGAGTTGTTTGACATGGCCCTCCAGTTTGGAATGCCTCCGAGGTCCCAGCGCTTAGCCTGTAAGTACTCGATGTCATCGCAATCACCCAGTGCAATCTGTGCTGATCGACGCACGTTACCAGCAACAACAATCTTACCGATGATGTTCATGATGTCTAGACAATCTACAGGGCGCAGTCTCTTGCCAGCACGTTTGTTTAAGATGTCATTGATCTCACCCATTCCCCATACCAAGTCGTCAGGACCAGAAGCTGTTCCTCCAAATCCTTTGATTGGAGAGCCCTTAGAGCGAATCAAATGAACAGCATAAGTGAAGTCCTCACCAGTAAAGAATGAAGCCTCTAGGACGCGACGCAACAACTCCACCCATCCCTCTCTGCTGTCAGGGACAATAAAATCTGCGTCGTTGACGTCCTTCCGTACTACACGTACACGGTTCTTAATCTTAGGAAGTTGATAAACGTTCTCCCGCTGGATGTTGTACCCTACGCCAGATCCTAACATGAGCATCTCAAACGCCCAAGTAAAAGGTCTGATGGGGTCGTCAACAACTACGAACGCGCAGTTTTGTAGCGAAGGGAGCCCCAAATTATCGACTGTCTTGGTACCTAGTTGCCAGAGAAATCGTCCAGCAACGGTGCCTTTCAGTTCCATCATCATCTTCTTGAGTTCACCCTCTTCAAATTGGGTGAATCCACAGTTGAGCTGGTCACGACACGCATCGACAACTCTGTCAACGGTGTCCTCCCACTCTTCTGTTTTGCCATTTTCTAGTTCTCTGGAATAGGTACGCTTATAGACAGCATACCCTACCTCGCCCCAGGGGACAAGTGAAGGATCATACATAATAAAAAGTTTTAAAAATTAAAAAAGCAGACGACTAAGATAGTCAAAAGTCTTTAAAATACTTCCAGATTCGGTACGATTGCAACTCTCTGATATCCAACAATGTAAGCTTTGTTATCACGTCAGAGCGGTCTTTTCTGGTGTATTTTTTCTTGTATGCATCTGCCTTTGAGTCAACAGATACATCTTCCACATTCTTCTCGCAGTAGTCTTTTAACTCTACGCGATCAACGATGCTGAAACCACCTTCTTCTGGCATATCAAAAGCTATGATTTTAGCACCGCCGTACATCCACCCTGGGTTTCCTGCTACGTTTTTAAACTCGCACCAAATCTCATCGGGCAGATTATTTCCTTTCACATCGACACCCCACTTTCCAGAGTTTCCGTGCTTGAGCCAGTAGTCGATATGTAGTTGCATATCGTCCTTTCTTGAGCCTTTCATTACTTGAAAACCCAACGCTTCAGCGGCTAGTACAAATCGTACTTCAGCTACCCTCCCCGTCGCCGAAGAGTATACTTTCCTGTTCTGACTTATCATAGTTCGCTTCAAAATGTTGAAATGAAGCTTCCTTGATTAAGTCAAGCTCCGCGTTGAGTACAACTCTAACCATTTGGATCATGTTCGCCACGATCCCAGGATTAATCCTTGGAGACCCGCCCCTCTCGTGCAGGTCTTCATAGAACTCCGTGATTACATTATGCATTCGCAGTGTTGCTATGCTGTAGCTCTCACTTAGTTGATCTTTTGTCAACTCTTTTTTTACCATATCCTAATTCTTTTAGTTTCTGAATAGCCTGCTCCACCTGCGATTTGTTTTTGCAAATGAATAAAGCTGGGACTGGTTCTCCTGAGTCTGTCAAGTGCTTTAGGAATAGCTTCCATCTCATCGGGAAATCGTGATGTGACGGAGTATACCCTTTGGTCTCTATGATCCATTCTCCGCTTGGTCCTACGAAGTCTGGGGTGTATTTTATGGGAAGGACTGACGAGCCTGTTCGGTCCGACAAGTCTTTCCCTTTAGCGGTCATCTTCCAGTATGTACCAGGGTATTTGAATTTATCTACTAGCACATATTCATGTGTTTCGTAGGTAAAACTTAGCCCCGATTCAGCTAAAAGATCGGCGCAGGTTTTTTCCAACCCGCTCTTGTATTTACCTAAAGAACGTTTCTTCGCTGACTTACGCTTCGGAGTACCGTTTGTCTTTCGCTTCACTAAAGCAAAGTTACAGCCTAATTCTCTAAAAAAGAAGAGTTAATTGGAAATGTTATGTAAGTCTGTTCATCATCTTGTAAGTCAATAGGTTGAAACAGCATCTTCTGCGTCTTAAAAACCCTGAAGCTAGTTCTCGATACATTCATTTCGAACTTGATTGGGTCTTCAAGTGGCGTTGGCTCACCTCCAGTCTCCACGTCACGAACCTTTCGTACATGAAGCTCAGAGACTTTTCTTAGGTTTGGATCAGGATGCTGTACCTTTCTGTGCAGGGTTAGGAAGCAATCCGCACGGTTGACGAACTTGCCACCGCCTTCCGTGTCCTCCGCATAAGGAGCTACAGGTAATCCGTCGTCCCCCTTGCGCCTTTGAGCCTCGGTGACAGCATGCATGTTAAGCCATACGGCCACGTTGTTTGCTGTAGAGAATGTAAGGAACTCAGAAGCAGCTTCGTAGTGGTAGTCATGGACGCCTATGTTGCTGTTAGCCATATCTAGCTTGAGGCTGTTGTAGGGGTCGATAAATACAGCGTCCACCTCTTGTTGCTTCAGAATCTTCTCAAGGAACACAATGATGTCTGAGTAGCTGTACACCTGTTTGTTGCTGATAACCGTAAAGTGCTCGCTAACCCACTCGTATGCGCGTTTACGTTCCATATGATTCATAGAAGATATGTTACGATTGAGCGCAAACTGTATGAGCGTCATCTTGAGCGATGCTGTTCTGTTTTCTGATGAGTAGACAACCCACTTCCATCCGTGCCTGACCGATGCGTTAATCATAAGGTACAGAGCCATCGTAGTTTTACCCACGTTACTATGACCATTAATGATAGTGAACTCCTTCTTGTACCTGAAATACTTGTCGAGTTCTGTGTCGCCAGTGTCTAAACCTACGGGTATCTTGCCGTTAGCATAGTCGTCTATCCACCTGAAGTCTTCGTCGTCAGAAGAGATGAAGGACATGTCGCCGTCGTTAACCAACAGCTCTCTCTGCGCCTTCTTCTCGTCGTCAATCGTCGCTCTGATAGGGTCTTGTTTACCCTTCTCGATGGCTTCCCTGATCGTGCGTACAGCCAACTGCTCGTCGTCCACCTCGCGCTTGAGAATCTCACGGGTCAGTACACGGACCACCTCATCCTCCTCCATACGTCCAGCAGCTACGTATCCACCACACAGCCTAGCCGCGCGTAACAGCGTGTTGTGCTTGTCGCCATCAGCACATTGACGTATCATTCTAGCAGCTAGATTTAACTTTAAGTAATCGGTGTAACTGCCTGATTTAGAGACAGCTACCTGCGATTCACTCTTCTCTGTTGCGAATGCACCGAAGACGTTTGAGTCTTCGTTTATCACGATGTCTGGGTCGTATGACTCGAAGCATGCGCGTGACTCGTTGATACCCGACTCGTCTACCTCTAGGTCGTATTGCTTGTGGAAATATGTGCGTAACGCACGGAAGTGATCGCGGTGCCTTTCAGGGTTCGTTATCTTAACGAGCGCCTTAAGTCCGTCGCCACTCGGAGAAACCCAACAGCTATACACATAAGGATCCGTGGATAGAATCGTCTTGGATGCATTAACATCAATGTGGTCGAAGTCCAGAACAATGAATTGGCTGTGCTTCGTAAGCGCCTCATCGCTACGCCCTGCAAACTCGCCACTGAATAGGACGACAGGGAGTTTCTTCTTAAAATCTTTTGAGCCATTGCGTACCGCTTCAATCGTTGGCGCAGAAGTCCCCTCCTGAATCCGTCTTAACGCAGTCGCAAGCTGTATCACATGAGCATCTTCCTTCGACTTCTTGTAGAGGTCTTGGAATATCGTTACTTTCATTATAGTGGTATTCTAGTAATAGTTTCAGGTAATGAATTGCTTTTAAAACGTCTTCCTTCCCGTTCTTATGGGCGTGTCTACACACGTACTTGATTACGTTTCCTTCGATAAATGGTATCTCGTTTAGCGAGATGAATTCAGTTGGCTGAATCTTCATGTGCTTGTAGTGAGCACCACCTATCTGTTTGTCACTGTGTTTCTTCATGTCTACTGGTTGTTCCAACCTCGACCTTAGATTGAATTTTGTTTATGACAATGCTCTTGTCTTTTGCTTTATCCGTAAACAAATCCTTTCTAAGTCTAGTCATCGTTTTTTGATCGTGCCTCATTATGTCAATGGGATTTTCATAACTGCTGACGATCCACACGCTTCTAGTGTGAGGTTGCTTATTTCTTATTATGGTGACCAAGGCGGTCATGTAATAGATTGGCTTACCCATCATGCAAATATAAGAGGAAAGAAAAGGGGTGGGACTTTCGCCCACACCCCCTTGCTAACCTGAAAACTACTATACTTAGAAGGGGATGTCCGATGACTCCGCCGTCTTAGCCGTTGTATTTCGACGCTCTTGCGCCGCTTCGCTGTTAGGGTCCCACACGCTTAAGCATGGTTTACCTGTCTTTGACATGAAGAGTCGGAAACGAACGTTACCGCCCTGACCGCTTTCGTCACGCTTGGTAGCGTACTGGTCGATAGCATCTTTTAGTTCGCTGTCTTTGAGACGGAAGCTCCATCCCATTAACTCGCCATTGTCATTGTAGCTAGGCTCATCAGCCCAACCAACGAGTACGCTTTCGTACTTTTTGTTTTGATCACTCATTTGTTTAATGAATTATATTGGTTATGAATAAATGAATTAAAATTAATTTGATTAATATCTTCAGGTGTTTAAACTTCATATTCGAGGTAATCTTTTACAGGGTCATAATCCTTTTCAAGGAAGTTTCTGATTCGTCTAACGGCATCGTTGTATTTCATCTCACCAGTAAACAGAGTTTGCTCTGAACACTTAACCAAGGCTGGAAGGTACGGATAAGTTTTTTCTTGTACAACCCAATAGAAATCTTTTATGCCGAAAACTTCAGTATATATGTACGCTTGTATATCGTAACAGTAATCTCTTACGCTATACCTGAATTTATCTACGCTTCTAGCTGACTTGCTGTCGCTGATAAACCCATCGCCTAAGCAGTCAAGAAAACCCTTGACCTCTACGCCATTTAGATTCTTCAAGAATCCTACCTGATAATCACCCTTGAGATGCGAGTCAAGCAGTCCACATGTAGCGAGCCTGTCGATCATGTCGTTAGCCATCTTCCAGTCGTCGCCGTTGACAAGAGTCTTACCATCTTCCAGTGCCTCCGTCTGCAAAGCAGATAGGACAGCTTTATATTCCGAGGTGAGAGACGGCTTCTTAGAAGCTTTGGCTTTGTCAGACAGCTTGGACATGATAACGTTCTCTGATATAACTTGGTACTTCTCGAAAGCTTTATCTCTTTCGAAGAGCAACATATCGTACAGCGTACCGAAGTCAAGTGCATCGGATTGATACTTCAGCTCTCCCTTCATGTATCGGTCAAACTGAGCCATGTCCCCTAGCGCTTGCTTGAGGGATGAGTACGACAGGTGTGATTTGCCATATCGCTCTTGTAGTTTTTCAGGTATATTCATTAGTAATCGTATGTTTCAATTTTAGCCCAGTGTGTGGGCTGACCCATACAACACCAGTAGCCTTTGCCTTTCTTGTTTATTGTATATTCAGTGATATCAATATCTGCAAGGAAGTCTTTGTGCTTGATGAAGTATAAGCCAGCCACACTTGGGTTCCTATCGTTGACGTCCACCCAATCTTTCTGGTCTCGCATCTTCAGGCATTTACTCCTGAAGTTAGAGAACGTTACATCGTGTGTACGCCTACGGTCTAGGATTTCTGGTGTTTCGCTCATCGAACAAACTTCTGTAAACCAGTTACTTGTTTCTCTGTGAGTGAACCACCATACTTGTTCATGATGGAGTCGAATGCTTTCTTCTTGTCTGTCTGAGACTTGATGTAAGCAACAGCCTTGTCCATGATGTTCTCAGGTGGAGCCGTGTCAAACTTTTCCTGAACCGAGTTAATCATCTCTTGCTTTGCAATAGCAACCTCTACTTCGTTGGCTGAAGCAATGGATGTGTCGATACCGATGCCTAAGATGCCTAACGCTCTACCAATAGCTGATGTCTCACAGTTCTCTACGAAGCTTGTCTTGTTGATCATGCTTGAGCTACGCTCTTCGTGAGCGTGTCCAGTAGCCACTACGTTGCCTGTGCTGTCTGCAATCCTGCAAATGCACACACACATCTCGCTATCTAGACTAGTGAAGTCTGTTGTTATACTCCAGCCTTTGTACTGGTCTTCTTGGCGAAAGAACTTGATACGCTCGTTGACTTCAACGTAGTCTTTGCCCTTGATTTTAGTTGTCTTGAACTTGTAATTGCTCATAATTAAAGGATTTAATTTTAATGGTTTCTATTAATGATTTCTCTACCGACGATAGCCGTTTGATTTGCCACTGAATGTGCTTTAATCTGCCTTCTAACGATTTGTTTTTAAATAACATAGAGCACATACTCTCAGCTACTTTGTACTTGTTCTTATAGCCTACCCATGTGAGCATGTTGTCTGCATGCTTTTGACAATGATGCACAATCGTGCAGTGGCTACAATCAAATACTTTTCCTAAGTGTACTGTTGTTCTGTGTCTTCGTAATGCCACCATTATAGCGGCTCGTGCTTGTACTTGTTCTGTCTTTCTTGATTTGCTGGGTTTTATTCCAAGCACCTTGTAGTAATCCTCAAT
>Ga0208644_1000133_pt1 | contig 49646 bp, 52 predicted proteins | sample VirMetDEL_Nov_18_FD_184517 | JGI IMG/M metagenome (GOLD analysis project Ga0208644, IMG submission 184517) | Aqueous microbial communities from the Delaware River and Bay under freshwater to marine salinity gradient to study organic matter... | ecosystem: Environmental > Aquatic > Marine >...
TGGTTCTCAAAGCTAGATAGCGTGCGTCAAGAAGCCTTAATAGACCTGTCATTTAATATTGGTCAGACCAAGTTACGCAAGTTTGTTAAAGCCTTGGGCCACATGGCTGACGGTAATTACACAAAGGCTGGCGATGAGTTCTACGACAGCAAATGGGCTACCCAAGTTGGAGACAGAGCCCTAGAGATATGCCAGATGATTAAGTCTGGTGAGTATCAGGAGAGATAGATGTCACAGTTTCCCACCGGTGAAATAACCCTAACCCCGTTTGGCGTTCCGTATGGCGGAAGAAGCAATTACAGAGATCGTTTTCAACCAACGAATAGCGTATCGCAATATCGGGGTCGAACTTCTAGCGGGAATAATCTGCGACCAAGCTTTAAAGTAGCAGACCTGTTCAAAGAGCTTGGGGGTGGGAACCTTCAAAGAAGTGACGGTGGATTTGGCGGCGGTCTTCAAGATCTTTTTGGTCGCATAGGTCAACAAACTGGGCAAATGCGAGATCAAGGCCCTCCTAATATATACGAAACTAATCAAGGCCCTGAAAGGTTTGAAAGGCGCGGGAATAATCCGCCTCAGATGCCGCAGGATCAAAAGTCTGGATTTGAAGGCCTTGACCAAGCTTATATAAATCGAAGTATGCAACAACAAATGCGGATAGGGAATAATCCGCCTCAAATGCAGCAAAGAGGGCAATTGCCACAAGAGCAGATCGGTTATTCACCGTATCCCATGCCTTCTCCAATGCCGTTTCCTTCCCCCGGAAGAAAGGGTCAAAGGAACATTCCTCAGCCCGGAGGTTACTACCCTCAGCCGCCTAGCTCTCCAAGTTATCCGGGAGGAGGTTTCCCCAGTCCCGGAAGAAAAGGAAACAGGTATGGCTATCAACGGCCAAGCTATCAACAACCAAGAATGCCATATGGTTATGGGCAGATGCAAAATAACTCATATCGATTTGGGAACTCTGGTATTCCTCAGAATATATATGGCTTTCAAAATCCTCATTACCAACCTTATCAGCCTCCTTCGTACTCCCCTACTCCTTACGACCCCGGCGGTCAACCCGGAGGCCCATCAGACGATGGTCGAGTGGATGACGGATATTATCAAAACCCACCTATGACTGGCGGGGGAGGAATGATTCGGACAAATGATTTCCAAGACAGTAATGGAAATGGTATAGACGACAGAGATGAAGGAGGCTTTGGGGGCGGAACGACTACCAACCCCGGCGGAAAGGGCGGTTCTATGAATAACTCAATACCCTTTGTCCCTCCCTATGTGACGGACAATGATTTCAACGAACAGCCGCTAGGTGGTGGGTATGCGGGAGGCTTCAATCAGCGACAACCAGTTATGGGCGGAGGCTTTGGAGGAGGCGGAGGAAAAGGCATGAACGGCGGAGGTCGAACTGCTTTCCCTCGCAGCGATGTACTTTCATCTTATATGAATCGATGAGAATAAAAGATGGCGCTAACCAAAATACAGTTTGCTCCGGGTATTAATAAGGAAGGAACTGAATATACAGCAGATTCTGGCTGGTTTGACTCTGACAAAGTTAGGTTTAGGAAAGGTCGGCCAGAAAAAATAGGAGGCTGGCGTAAGTTTACCGAGGATTTTTTCTTGGGAGTTTGTCGGTCAATACATGACTGGGCTTCTTTGGAGTCAATCAAGTACATAGGGCTCGGTACAAACCTTAAGTTCTATGTTGCAGAGGGGAGTGGATTTAACGACATTACCCCTATCAGAGAGACTACTTCGGCTGGCGATGTAACCTTTGCAGCGGTCGATGGGTCTTCTACTTTGACTGTTACAGACACGGCACACGGAGCCGTGGTTAATGATTTTGTAACATACTCAGACGCTGCAACATTAGGCGGCAACATAACAGCGCCAGTATTGAATCAAGAGTACCAAGTTGTCTCGGTGCCAACGACAAGCACTTACACAATAGTCGCTAAAGATTCTGACGGTAACGAAGTAACTGCAAACTCTAGTGATACTGGAAACGGCGGATCAAGCACAATTGGTGCTTACCAAATAAATACAGGCCTAAACACCTTTGTCAGCGGCACTGGCTGGGGCGCTAGCACTTGGGGATCTGGTACTTGGGGAAGCTCTAGCGCAGTATCTTCTGCTGGACAGCTTCGATTGTGGAGCCAAGATAACTTCGGTGAAGATTTATTGTTCAATATTAGAGGCGGTGGCATTTATTATTGGGACGAATCTAGTGGTACTGGAGCAAGAGGCGTAAATATAACCAGTCTTGGCGGGGCTTCTAACGCTCCAACAGTTGCTTTACAAATAATGGTATCTGATACAGACCAGCATGTAATAGCTTTTGGCACAAACCCTATCGGTTCATCTAATATAGATCCTTTGTTTGTAAGGTTTTCTGATCAAGAAAATGTTGCAGACTGGACTCCCACAGCAATTAACTCTGCTGGCGGTGTAAGAATTAACTCTGGATCGTTAATTGTTGGGGCTGTTCAAACAAGACAGGAAATACTTATATGGACTGATGTAAGTCTTCACTCCATGAGATTTATTGGCGCTCCGTTTATTTTTGAGTTTACTAGACTTAGTTCTGATGTATCGATGATATCCCCTAATGCGGCTGTGAATGCAAGAGGGTCTGTTTACTTCATGGACAGAAGAAACTTTTATGTTTACAACGGGGCTGTTCAGCCGCTGCCTTGCTCCGTTAAAGACTTTGTTTTTTCAAACCTAAATCAAGACCAATCTTATAAGATTTTTGCTGCTGAAAATAATGATTACAACGAAGTCACATGGTTTTATCCAGTAGGTAGTGCTGATACGGAAATAACGAATTACGTCACATATAATTATGAAGAAAATTTGTGGTCAGTTGGAACGCTATCAAGAGGAGCTTGGGTAGGAGGAACAACTAGGCAGTATCCATTAGCAACAACTGCAATTGAAGGGGGTAATAATTACCTTTACGAGCAAGAAGTTGGGTATGATGGAGACGGTGAGGCCATAACGGCATACATAGAGTCTGGGGATTTGGAAATGTCCGAAGGCGAATACTTTATGTTTATGAGCAGAATAATTCCTGACTTTACATTTAATGGTAATCAGTCAGATGCTGAAGCAAACATTATAATAAAAGGCAGTGACTTTCCTTTAGAGACGGCAACGACGTTGTCAACATCAGTTGTTACACCAACAAGCACTCAGTCTTTTGTTCGTAACAGAGCTAGACATTCTGTGGTTAGGGTTGAAAGTAACGGGTCTGGTTATGGATGGAGGCTTGGAGACTTAAGATTTGATCTGCAACCGGACGGTAGAAGATAATGGCATCTAGAAGAACGATACCACTACCAGTCCCTGCTTCTGAATATACTCAAGAAAACGAAGCTACCACAAGAAGAACGATTGAGTTTGCTTTTCAAACGCTGGAAAATGATATAGATCTTGCAAAGACTCAAGGCGATAAGACTGGATCTTTGGCAATGCGTCGGTTTCAGTTTTTGTTAATGGGTGCCTCATGACCGATATCATTAAGGTATTAGGTCAGGTTGCGCCAAGCGCAACAACAACGACCGACTTATATACAGCCCCAGACCTAACTCAAACCACGGTTAGCTCTCTGGTTGTTTGCAATCGCGGAGGATCTACTGGCACGTTTCGAGTGAGCGTGCATGTTGCGGATGCGTCGGCAGACAACAAGCAATTTTTATTTTACGACGAAGATCTAGCGGCAACCACGACTAGAACGGTGGTGATTGGTATGTGCCTAAACCAGACAGATGTAATAAAAGTTTATGCGAGTTCGGGAGACTTCGCGTTTAACCTCTTCGGAGTGGAGACTAGTTAATATGTATCAGAATCAACCGCCTTTACAAAACATGGCTAACAACATGGCGACATATGGTCGCTATGGTGACAGCATGCTTGTCCATATGAATCCTGCAGAAGTGCAAGGTATAGCTGCGTTGTCTCCGACCGGAAGCTTGACCACCAACCCAGTGACAGGTCAGCCTGAAGCATTCTTACCGTTCTTGGCCCCATTGTTAGGGAGTATGTTTGGCTCTTCCTTGCTTGCTGGATCAACATTGGGAGGCCTTATAGGCGGAGCAGGCTTAAGCTCTGCTGCGGCAGGGGCCATTGGTTCCGGATTGGCTACAACTCTAGCTACTGGCGATCTTAAGAAAGGATTGTTATCTGGGATTACAGGATTTGGATTAGGAAAAGCCTTAGGGGCTGCGGGTGATGCATTAAACCCAGAAATCGCCAATACCACAGCAGCCTTAGGAGATGCGTCAACGGCTGCTTCAGAGGCTGGAAAAAACCTAGCATTAACGGCAGCAGAAACTGCAGATCCAATAGCTAAAGCAATAGAGATGGGGGCAGCACCAGCAACAAATCCTGTGACCGGAGAGTTGGTAAACCAAGGATTTTCTCCAGCAGCAGTGACAGATCTCACTGGAGCTACCATGAATCCAGTCTTAAATCCATCGCAAATGGCTTTAGCAGATCCAATGCAAAAGCTGCTTGGCGCAGAAGGCGTTAGAAATGCGGCAAATGCAAACGTAGCAAACCTATCAGAACAATTAAGTTCTTTAAGGGGCGCTCAAACTGCAGGAGATAGACTTCTTGCACCATTCAAGCAGCCCGGAGCTTTTGGAAAAGCCTTAATTCAGCCCGCTAACTTAGCGGCAATTGGGACAGGCGAAGGCAAAATAGCCGAAATAGATGCTAGAGAGTTAGCAGAAAGAAACAACAGAAGGTTTGAAGAAGAAAAGCAAGCAGAATACGACAGAGCTGTTAGCAACATAGAGGGAGCCTTTGACCAACTAGAACAAGATTACAGCGGCTATACAATACCAAGGATGGGTGGAGGCGGAGTCACTTCAATAAATCCTCAGCATTACGCAGATAATATTAGAGGCTTGCAAGAGCTGGCAGGAGCCCCTGTGCAAATGTTCCCCGGCGGAGAAATTCCTATAGGCGGTCAAGGCGGCAGTGGTAACTACAACTTTGCTCCCACAGGACGAGCTGGATCAGGAGCAAGACAGTCCGGAATTAGAGGTACAGAGGTCATTAGTGCCGAAGAACTTCAAGGAACTAGACCCGGATTTCAGCCAGAAATAACTTATTTTAGGGCACCACAACCTGCTGGAGATGCCGGCTCTGGAACCGGAACAGGGACAGGGACAGGGTCTGGAACAGGAAGTCAATTCCCAATATATAATGTTGACTTGTCAGGAATAGATCTTTCCAACCTAGATCTTTCTGGAGCTGCTGGGATTGGTGGATTTAATATCCAAGATTATTTATCAACGCCAGAAGGAGACGCAACCGTAGGAACTATTGATGAAGTTCTTAACGTTCCAGAGGACACTAATACAGGCGGCGGTAGAGGATTTGGCCCTAGATCAGATCCTTCTGACCCTGTAATTAGCTCTCCTGATATCACATACGAAGACATTGTTGCTGAAACAACAAGAAGTACAGGCCCAATAGGCGGAAGAAGCTTTGATCCAGAAATTGGAAGTCCTTTTGGGCAAATGCCTCCTGAGCTTCAGGCTCCTTATGTGCCAATGCCTTCAACACCTCCTTTTGCAAGCAGCCCTGCAGTAGGAGCTGGCGGGATAATGAACGTTGGCAGAAGCTTTGAACCAGAGATTAGAGAGATGCCTATAGGCATGCAACTACCTCCAGCTTTAGAGGTTCCTCAATCTATTCAGCCACCACTAACACCTATAATGCAAACTGCTCCTAATCAGAGGATTTCTGATCCGCCCATGTCTGCTCCAGCACCCCAGCGCAAAGGGCCGAAGGGAAGAGGCGGCAGGAGAAGGATGAACTTAGGCGGGGAAACCGCTATGGACGAAACTTTAGAATCTAACGGACAATTGCTTATTGAGCGAGCAGTGCAAGCAATATCTGGTCAGTTAGATGAAGAGCAAGCAAGCGCAATTGTTGCAAGCTTTATTGATGAGTTTGGCCCAGAAGCTTTTCAGATGCTTAGAGAAAAAGTCCTAGAAGAAATTGTTCCGGGCTCTCAAAAAGAAGGAGAGATTAGGGGTGTAGGTGGCGGTATGGATGACATGATCCCCGGAATGATAGGGGACAGTCAGCCAGTGGCGGTTAGTCCCGGAGAATATATTGTTCCCGCTGATGTTGTTTCAGGCTTAGGTGACGGCAGCACAGATGCCGGTGTTGTTGAGCTTGATCAAATGCTTGATAGAGTTCGTCAAGAAAGAACAGGAACATTAAGACAACCAGCACCCATGAGGGTAGGAGGAGTATTGCCGGCATGATAAAGCCTATAGAGTTTTCGGGAGTAAAAAACATTAGAGATCTAGCTAGGGAACCTAAGGTAAAACCGAGAACAGAAAGAGGGGAGGCGAATCATACGATTGCACTTGTTCCGACTACTTATTTAGCCACCTTGTGGCCTGATGTAAGTGAGCAGTTGGGAAAAGCTATCGCCAGATCTAAAGGAAGATGGAGCATGGAGATGTTGTTTGCTTCAATATTAAATGGGCATCAACATCTTTGGGTTGCTTTTGATGAAAACAAAGAGATTAGCGGGGTAGGCACTACCGAGTTGGTGGATTATCCAAACAAAAGGATGTTAGCCATACAGTTTTTAGGCGGCGATAGATTTAATGAATGGGTCTGGGACATGCTTGATAGATTTCATGACTGGGCCAGAGATAATCAATGTGCGGGGATTGAAGCTACAGCAAGGATGGGATTTTGGCAGTGGCTAAAGCAGGATGGGTTTGATAGATCCTATGTTGTTTACGAAAAGAGGTTTGAAGAATGAGCAAAGGTAGCAAGGCTCCAAGCGGGCCGCAAGAAGTTGTTCAAACAACAAGTAACCTGCCGGAATATGCGCGTCCGTATTTTGAGGAGATGCTTGGCCGTACTATGTACGAGACTACTCGTCCATATGAAGCTTACCCCGGACAGAGAATTGCTGATTTTACTCCGTATGAGCAAATGGGCATGCGGGGCATGTACGATATGGCTGCGGCAGGTACTCCTCAGCAGTTAAATCAAGCGTCAGATATTGCATCTCAAATAGGTTATCAAGACTCAAACATGGGCTTAAATATTGCCCAAGGCTTTGACCCTCAACAAGTAACGTCTGACTATCAAGCAGGAACTTTTGACCCCGGATACGCTGCAGGAAGGCTTGGTCAAGGATATCGAGCTGGCCAAAGAAGCACAGGGTACAACCCGTCTGATTTTAGCTCTGGTTATGATGCGGGAACTCTCAACCAAGAATATTCTCCGGGTACTTTAAATAGTGGCCTTACAGCTACTGAAGTAACATCTGGCTATACAGGCACTTCTAGAACTCCGGGCACAATAACGATGCCCGGTCAAAATCAATACACCGGAACTACTTTTGATCCGGGATATGCGCCCGGAAGTTATACCTCAGGTGTTCTTAGTGATGTGGGACAGTCTCAGTATACTGCTGGGGATTTTGACCCCGGATATGAAGCTGGAGATATTAAGCAAGGTTATAAAGCAAGGGATCTAGAATCTGGATATCAAGCAGGAACCTTTGACCCCGGATATGTAGCCAGAGACTTAGGTCAAGACTACACTGCAAAAGAGCTTCAAAGCCAATATGCGGGAGATTTAAATACTGGCCCAGCTTTTGAAGCGGGCACGGTAGCTGACGCAGCTACGTTAGAAAAGTATATGAATCCGTATCAACAACTAGTTACGGATATTGAAAAGAGAGAAGCTCAAAAGCAATCTAACATTGCGGGCTCTCAAATATCTCAGCAAGCAGCAGCATCAGGCGGTCTTGGCGGTTATAGAGAAGCTATAATGCAGTCTGAAAGGGAAAAAAACCTCGGGCAACAGTTAGCAGACATTCAATCAAAAGGCGGTCAGGCTGCTTATCAACAAGCATTGCAAGCGTTTGAGGCGGATAGAGCTGCTAGGCTGCAAGAATCCGAGCTTGGTTTAACTACGGGTCAGGCTCAGCAACAAGCCAAGCAAGAAGCAGAAAGGCTTAGACAAAGCGCCTTTCAAACCTCTGAACAAGCTAGGCAAGAGCAGCAGAATATGGCAATTCGGTCTTTTGAGGCTGGAGAAACTGCTCGTCAAAGAGCTGCTGACTTAGGACTAAATGCTCAACAGCAAGAAGAAGCAGCTAAAAGGGCTCAAGAAGAGCTTATTCAATCAGCTTTTCAACAAACAGAATCTGGAAGAATCAGGCAGCAAGAGCTAGACGCTCAAGTGTATCAGACGGGTGAAGCTGCAAGACAAGAAGCTGCAAGGCTTGGTCTTTCTGCACAGGAGCAGGAAGAAGCTGCACGAAGAGCCCAAGAAGAGTTCAGACAATCTTCTGCAGGGCAGAGATTGCAACAAGAAAGTCAACAAGAAGACATAAATCTACGAGCATTCCAAGCTGGAGAGCAAGCGAAACAAGAAGCAGCTAGACTTGGTCTTTCTGCACAAGAACAAGAAGACGCTTCTAAAAGAGCCGTTGAGCAGTTTAGACAAAGCGCAGATTCTCAACGTTTAGAAGCTGAAGTTCAGCAAGAAAGAATAAATCAAGCAGCTTTTGATGCTGGCGAGCAAGCCAAGCAAGAGGCTGCTAGACTTGGTCTTACTGCAGCACAACAAAATCAAGCTGCCAAAGAGGCAGAAGAACGATACAAGCAATCTGCTTTTCAACAAACAGAACAGGCCAAGCAACAGCTTCAACAATTTAAAAATCAATCGTTTGAAATTCAAGAACGTGCAAGGCAAGAAGCAGCCCGGCTTGGTCTTAGCGCACAAGAGCAAACTGAAGCAGCTAAACGAGCCAAAGAAGAGTTCGAGCAAAATCAATTTAATCAAAATGAACAGCTTAGAATTGCTCAGCAGCAGGAAGAAAGAGCTGTTTATCAGGCTAGAGAATCTGCTAGGCAAGAGGCGGCCCGCCTTGGGCTTAACGCTCAGCAACAAGAAGATGCTGCTAGGCAGGCTGAAAATCAAATGCGAATGGAGGCTGAAAGATTTAACGTTGGATCTGCAGAGACTCAAGCTCGCTTAGGTTTAGCTGGATATGGCGCAGATCAAGCTACTAGAGATCAACAACTAGAAGCAGCCAGAATGCTTGGAGGATTTGGCCAGCAAGAGCAGCAAATGGCATACGAAAGATTGAGAAATCTACAAGCAGCCGGCCAGATACAAAGGGATATGTCTCAGAGAGGCATGGATATGGGTTATCAAGACTTCCTCAGGCAACAAGCATTCCCAAGAGAGCAGCTCAGCATGTTTAGCAACATACTTAGAGGCTTGCCAATGACCCCCGGATCGACACAATCTATATATGGGTCGGCACCTAGTCCTTATGGAGAGGCCTTAGGCGCAGGAATTGGCGGCGTAGGATTGTATAGAGCCTTGGCAGGGGGCGGTTAATGAACATATTTGAACAAGAAGATTTAATCAAAGGATTACCAGACCAAGCTTTGATGCAAGAAGCCCAACGTCCGAGCGGACAGTTGCCGCAGTACCTCGTTGTTTCTGAAATACAAAGAAGACAAGACATGAGGAAAAGGTTTTCCAAACTGGAAGATCAACCTGCACAAGGCACTGTAAAAGAGCAGATACTTAGGGGTGGAATTGCAGACATAGGTCAGCAGCTTTCCGGTCAACCGCCTCAGCAGGGGCCGGGAATGCCTCCTCCTCAGGGAGGAATGCCTCCTCAAGGGCCGATGCCGCAACAGATGGGGATGCCTCCTCAGTCTCCAATGGGGATGCCACAACAACCTCCGATGCCTATGCCTCAGCAAATGCCTATGCCTCCTCAACCTCCGATGGGAATGCCTCCTCAAGGGATGGCGGCTGGCGGGGTTATTCGTATGTATGCTGGTCAACAGACATCTCCTACTGTTGGGGATTTAGAGCTTACGGCCAATCAATTAGAAAATCTTGCGGCCCCAATCTCAACAGCCGAGCTAGCAAGAAGCCATCCTTTGTATGGTAACTCTGCAATTACACAGGCTTTATATCCAGAGCAAGAAGAAAGTTCTGGAATGACTATGGCCGAGATATCTGCTGCTAACGCTGCTGGAAAACCGCACCCAATATACGGGGACTCAGCGATTTCTCAACTCTTTAACAAGGCTGGCCAAGCAGCCACAGTTTTCCCCACAACAGAAGACTTGCTGGCTATGGCCGAAGAACAATCTGGGGAAAACAAAGCTCAACAAGAGTATTTTGCCGGGCAAGAGGCGCTGGAACTTGATCGTTCTCCTTTGCCTTTTAAGTCTGGTCTTCTTCTTGACAGGGATGCTATTTTTGCTAACAGAGATCAGCAAAGAGAAGGTCTATTGAAATTGGCAACTCCTAATAATAACCAAGCAATAGTAACTGATGCTGGGAAAGCAGGTAGCAGTACGGAAGCAACGGAATTAGATGAAGAACTTATTAAGGCGGGTGTAAGTGAAAGAGGCGCTAATCAAAAAGTTGATGAAGATTTAGGCAAAGGTAAAAGCGATTCTCTTGTAAATTATGAATCTTTGATTAAACAACTTAGCGGTCAAGATGTTATTGGCGCGGTTAATTTGCCTGATTACAGCGGAGCTTTAAAGACTTTAGGTGAATCAAAAGGAGTATCTGATGCGCTTAAAACAAATACGTCCGGGTTTGCAGATTTAATTAAACAGTTTGAAAAACCTTCGACGGACTTTACTTCACTAAAGCCTGACTACTCAAGGCTTATAACTGAAGCAGAACGTCGAGCTGCCAAAATAAAAGAAGATGCGAAGAGAGATGCTGGCGCTTATGCTTTGATGGAGCTAGGAGCAGGACTTGCAGAAGGTAGTGTTTCTTCAGGATTAAGAGGAGCTAGCAGAGTCAGTTCTGAGATAATGAAACAAGCAAGATCTGAAGCTTCTGCTGAAAGTCAATTGGCTAGAAGAATGGAAATGGCTGGTAAAGAAGCTCAAATGAATTTAGCTTTGAAAGGACAAGAAGTTGCTTTAGCTGATTATGACAGGAAGGTTGGCTTGGCAGCTAGGGACTACGGAGATCAAAGAGCAAGAGAGTTCCAAGCCGCAGGTATGGATGCTGATGCTGCCGTAGCTAAAGCCGGTATTGAAATGAAGGCGGCTGATGCTTTGTATGCCAAGGATAAAGACCGAAGAGATTCGGCAATGGATGCAATCGTTAAGCAAGCTACTATTTTGAGATATCAGGATTTAGAAAAACAAAGTGGTCGAGCTTTAGATAGGCAAATAATTCAAATGGTTCAAGAGCCTATTCGAACAGCCATTGATAACTGGAAATTTGATCATCCAAACGCAACACCTCAGCAAATAGGAGAAGCGGTTCAAGCTATTGCGGGAAGATTTTTGACTCTTGACGTTGCGGGAGGGCAAGAGCTTCTTACAGGTTCAATGCCGGGTCAAGCTGGTTTAGGCGCAGTATCATTTGATAGTCTAGTAAATGGAACTCGTTAATCAATGGATGTAATTCTCCCAAATGGCCGTTTGATCACAGGCGTTCCTGACAACGTAACTCAAAAAGAACTAGCCGAGATAGCCATAAATGGGAACATAGCTAGCTTTGAGGACTTTGGGGATCTTTTTGCTGATCAAACTGACCAACCTGAAGGCGTTGACTATTACGCAGGCGTTCCTTTAGAGGTAGGTAAAGGTGTTGTCAGGGGCTTTGGATCTGGCTTGCTATCTGCCGGCGCTGGTTTAGCAGAGCTTGCCGATGTGGGCACGGATTTCATAGGCCTCGAAGACTTAATAGATAGCGGCAACGAGAACGAAATAATTCGTCTGGCCAACGAAGGCAAGCAAGCTATTAATGAAAGTCTTGGTGTTGGTGACGCATACAAAGATAACTACCTAGTAAAACTTGGCGAAGGCCTTGGATCTATTGGCTCATTCTTTGTTCCCGGTGGAGCCTTTGGCTTGGGAGCTAAAGCTCTTGGCGGAGCAGCAAGGGCTCAAAGGATAGCGACCACTGCCGGTGCCACTACTGCCGGTGTAGGCACGGGTGCTTCTGAGCAAGCTGATAGGATAGCCGCTGCCAGAGCTAGAGGAAAGGACGTATCCGCTGATCAAGAAGATCTGGCCATAGCTCTTGGAGGATTGGTTGGTGCAACGGAAGCTGTTGCTCCTCTTGAAGTTTTAAAAAAAATTAGAAGATTTAGAAACCCCCAGAAGAATGAACAAGCATTCAATGCTGTGGCTAGCGCATTGAGAACTGGGGTTATAGAAGGAACCCAAGAGGTGGCTGCTAGTTTGATGCAGAATGCCATCGAGGACGGAGTCTATTCTGACAACGTTAACTATACTGAATCTTTGTGGGATGACTTTACTGTAGGCGCAGGTGCAGGTGCGCTATTAGATGCTATGACTAACGGCGTTAACCGCCGTAGATCAAGAGCTGTTCTTGAAGCTGAAAGAGAACGAGAGCAAGTCTTTCGAGACGAAGAAGCCGCTGCTTCTCAAGAGCTTTATGACAGGGCCGAACAAGCTAAACGGCTAGCAGAAGAAGACGCTGCAAAAGCATCCACTCCGCTAATGAGCGGCATGGAAACGTTTGATCAAGATCAAGTTCAATTCGATTCTACACAGCCTTACTCGGGCAGAAAAACAAACATGGTTAATAGGGCTGCAGATTATGCTAGCCAGTTAGCAAGAGCCGCTATTCAAAAAAGTGGAGTTTTTCCTGAGTCAGGTAAGTTTAATATTGTTGAAGAGAAACTTCCTGACGGCTCAGTATTTAAGGTTGTTCATTCCGAAACAGGTCAACAGTTTGGTCAGCCAGAACAAGAAAGAGAATCTGCTATTCATTTGATGGCAAATCTTAATCAAGAGCTGATTAATAGAAAGGTTAACGGAGCCGTAATAGACTCTTTAGATCTTGCCCCGCAGGCGTATACACCTGAGCAAGCAGAAAGCTTGTATGTTATTGGTCAAAGATTAAATAGACCCAAGCGTTTTACTATTACTTCTGGAGTGCTTAACGAAGCAGCCGGGACAACTCAGTCTCCAAAGGCTCCGTATCAAGAAGATAAGACAATAGATCAGCTCCATGTTCTTCAGTATGGAGTCCCGCCATACACAGACAGAGGTAAAAAACTTTACCGAGACCTGTCGAATCTGACTGCAGCTCAAGAATTAAACCTTGAAAGAAGAAAGCAAGGCCTTCCCGAAGTCCAAGAGTTTACCTTAGAAGAAGCCAAACAAGTATTGGGCGACAAATATTCAAAAGTTTTTGATGTTCTTGTAGGTGTCAACTCTCCTGTATCAGATACCACTCCTCCGGTAGGTTCAAGGGTAATAGTTAAAGAAACTATAACGGATGGCGACAAAACCAAGGGAGTTCAAAAAGTTATTGGAGTAGAGGAAAGGTATGCCGTAGTAAAAGAAAGAGAAGTACGCGGTAAAAAAATGACTTACCTAGAGTACGAAGCCACGGGCGCTTATACCAAAGAACCGATAACTATTCTTTCCATAGATGGTAAGGATGTAAAGCAAGGATCTATAGAGCTTGAATCAGTAGATCAAACTACAGAGAACTTTGGTTCTGTTGGGGCTCGGCTAGCTAAAAGCAGGCAAGAGTATCAGGATCAGAAGAGGACGCTTGAAGAAGTCTCTGCTGTCTTGAAGGAAAAGAATATAACTTCGGATGTTGATAGCCCCGAGGTTAAGTACTTGTTTGAGAAGATTGTAAACGAAACCGATGTTGGCAGCATGAGTCCTTCTCAAAGAATGCACCTTGTGCAAGAGGTAAGGAAGCTTCCTATTGTCTCTGAGCCTGCATTGCTTCCTGACTTCAGGCCAAAAACTTATACGAGCAATCAATACAATGCAGCTGTTCAGTACGTTACTGAGACTGGTGATGGCACTGTTGAAAACATTGAAAGCCAGCTTGGCGACATTGGTTCAACTAAGCGTGTGAGAAAAGTTGCTTCTGATTTACAAAAGGCAATGAAGAACGCTGGCTTGATCAATGACAAAGACGAAGTTGCTACTCGCACAGCATTGCCACCTCCAGAACAATACCAGCCAGAGATTAAGCCATACAAGGAAACAGTCTCAGAGGATGCTGCTCAATTAGAAAAGCTTCTCAATGAAGACTTAAGGGGCATGGGCTTAGATGACATCCGAGTTAGGGTTCTTGACGAGTTAAAAATCGGCCCTGTTACTAGAGAAGGCGAGGTAATCCTTACCGGAAAACCAGAAGAAAGAGCTGATCCAAATGTTGAAGGCTACTATAAGCCAAGGGCAAACACTGTTTTTCTTGCTCTCGATAGAATTAAACAAACAGCTAGAGATCAAACGCCAGAGTCCAGAAGAGAAGCATTAGCTGACATCTTAAACCATGAGGTTGTTCATGGCGTTAGGAACTTAGACTTGTGGACAGATAAAGAATGGCGCTTGCTAGAAAATTTAGCAAGAAAAAAAGCTGTTCCGGGAACTGGAAACGTTACGTTCTTCAATGATGTTCAATCAAGATATGAAAACTTATCTGCTGTTGGTCAGATGGAAGAAGCTGTTGCTGAACTTATTAGGTATGCGCGAAAAGATAAGAAGTTTGTTACTGGGAAGCCTAAGACTTTAGTCGATAGGATGTATAACTTCTTTGAGAAAACAGGTAACGCTCTTAACGGAACCGGATTCCAAAGCTTCGATGATGTTTTGTCTAGGCTTGAGAAGGGGGAAGTTGGTTCAAGAGAAAGAGATCAAATAAGAACGCTTAAGTCTACAGAGAAAAAGTTAGGCGCTGTTCCCGAAAGGGGTATAGGCCTGTACCGCGATGTTAGAAATCTTACTCCGCAAACTGGAGAGGAAGAGATAGCTGCTTCAAGGCAAAGAGATAGAGCAGCAGAGCAAGGCTTTGACACTGAGACTCCTTATTATCATGGCACTGTAGCAGGGAATATTAAAAAATTCAGAAGCGACCTTTCCAACGTCGCCGCTAGCATGGGAGGCACTAATAATTTAATAGCTGGTCATTTTACTCCAAACGTAGATTTTGCAAATCGATTTTCAAGGAGCGATGAATACGGGAGTACGTTTCTAAAATCAGATGAAAGTCCCGCTGTCTATCCCGTTTACCTGAGGAAAGGAAAATCTTTTGACGCAGGAAAAATTTCTAGAGAACGAGACCCCGAAGACGAGCTTCAGGTTTTGCAAGATGAGATAGACAATCTCTCCAATCCTTATTACGAGGAATATGCAAGCAACCAAATGGCTAAAATGTCTTATGATCCTGATGATGTTGCTGTTAAAAAATCTATCATGGAAGCTAGAAGAGATCAGCTTTCATCTATAGTAGAAGATATTTTTGCAAACCCAAGAGAAGTTGCTTTTGCAGAGCTAGAACAGTTGGCTCCATTTATTCGCAGCGCAGGATACGATTCCTACGTTGACTATGAATACGGACTAAACGAAGAATTTTCCAACGAGTCTGCTGATGGTGACACTCTTGGGCCTCTTGGTTCTACTGGAATTGCAGTCTTTAAACCCTCAGATATTAAGGGTGTCTACGCTCAGTATGATCCATCAGGAGTTCCTCAAGGTTACGAATACGAAGACGACATCTTATTCTCAAAGAAGAAAGATACTAAGAGAACTAAGACTGGACGGTATGTTGGCGCACCCAAAGAACTTAATACGCCCCAAAAGTTAGGAGCCCTCAGAAGATCTATAAAAGGCTTGGCAGAAGAGGGAGAAGGTGGCCGGTTCTGGTATGAGCAAAGTGGAAAAGCTTTGCTAAACATCACAGGTGGAGACAGGAAAGAGGCAGAAAAGCTTGCTCTAGCCATAGCAATTACATCTCCACAAACCCCTGTACCAAGCAACTTTAATTATGCCGTTCAAGCTTATTATCAGTATCGTGCAGGTCAGCCGATCAAGACGGGCATGTATCCCGGTTGGATGAGCAAGGCGTTAGAGAATGTATTTGCTGGCGGGGAATGGGAAGGTAGGAAGACAAACAACTTCTACAAAAACGTCATGCGAGAGATTGATGCCAGTATCGATCAAGGCGTAACTACAGATATATGGATGATGAGAGCCTTTGGTTATATGGGCGACTCACCAACAGATGCTCAATATACCTTCGTTGAGAATGAAGTAAAAAGGCTGGCTAATGAATTGGGCTGGGAACCTCAACAGGTTCAGGCTGCAGTATGGGTTGCTATGAAAGCGCGTACTGAAAACAAGATGGTCAAGGCCAAGACGGAAAAGATATCTCAACGAAAGGGGTACATGAAGTATGAGGTAGATCCAAAGACCAAGAAGAAAACAAGGGTTCTTTTAGATCCAGAAAAGCATAGACAGACATGGCTCAACGAGGCCATGAAGTATGATCCGACAGGCGCAGAAAAGGATCAAGCTAAGTTTGATTACAGCGATGCTGCTAGGAATAACCTTGCACAGGTAAGCTGGGAAAGCATTCCGGGAGCTACATCTGGCCACCTAAGGGAGATGTTTGATGCCCAATATCCAGAGCTACAAGAATATCATGTGCAAATATCGAAGGCATTCCTTAATGAAGACGGCAATGATATTGCTGCTCTTGAGCTTGGGGTTCTTTCTCCGGGAGATTTTGAAGCTCCGGGATATTTTGAGGACAGGGTTTCTCCGGGTACTCAAACGCAAGTAGTCTCTCCTAAAAAATATAAAGTTAATGCGCCTGCTTTTGAGATAGAACCTTCGTCAGAAGACTTAATAAAAGCTTACGCTGCGGTTCGTGGCGTGCTTATGAAACAGGATGGCGTTGGATATCATCGACCATTTTACGATAAAGGTTTAAGGAAAGGTGATCTTAACGGTATTGAGATAGATATTGGCAGGCCGTTTACTGAAGAAGAGACTGCAAATCTTGCTGAGATAATGAAAGAATATTCTGGTCACGGAGAGTACAACCCCATAGGGTCAGACTCAGGAGCTAGGCTAATAAACTTTGATTACTTAGAAGTCGATAACAATGACTTTAACAACATGGTTATCAAAGCATTAACCAACATGGAGTTTGCTAACGGAGAGTCAGCCACAGCGGGAAGGTTCGCCGCTCAAGCTGGATACTTAGGTAACGATTGGAAGGTAAATAAAAATGGCGAAAGTTATATCGAAAGTCTTGGAGAAATCTCACCCGATTTACAGCGAAGGGTTGAAGATATCATCCGTAGGTTACAGCCCAGAATTGATGCAGTCGATAAAGACTTTTCAGAAAGGTACGGCTGGACAGAAAACCAAGAGATCAATGAAAGATACAAGCCAAAAGAAAACGCAGTAAAGCCAGATGAGAGTATGCAGCAGGATGAGGTTGTTGAATCTCGTCGTCGTACAGCATCTGAAGTTGCTGCTGCCTTCGGAGAAAGAAGCCCTCCGGGAACTATTATGCACTCTGTGGATAACTCTCCAGAGGTGCAAGAAGCACTTATTGACCAAGAAATACTTGGCGAACCTTTTAGTCTTCAAACAAAAGGCTACTCTTTCGGTGACAAATTTATCTATCAGGTTGCTGACAAGCTCGTTGGGCTTAAAGATGCCGAAGCAAAGATAAACAAATACAGACAGAGCTTAGGTTTGAAACCTCTTAGTGCAAAAGAGTCTGCATATATCGGAGAAGAATCTATTGCCGGCATTCTTGGAAACAAGATGCGTAATTTTCAAGAAGAAAAAAAGAAACCTTTAGCAAAGAAAATTGCTGACTCAGGATACAGTCTGGATGAAGTTGATGAGTTTCTTATTCTTCGCCATGCCATAGAGCGCAATCAAAAAATTGCAGCCCGTGACAATCAAAGAGATGTCGAGATCAATCCCGGATCTGGAAAGCTTAAGACAGGTCAAACCCTTACTAACAGTTTTGTTAAACGCAAAATGAAAGAGCGTTATGACATGGACTGGGATGATGCTACTGGAACTTGGACTGGAGGTAACGCTAGAGCTAAACGCCTTATGGATGTTGCGGCAGATGTCGATGCCATAGTGAATGACACAATAGGATTCACAGTCGAAGGAGGCTTGTTAGATAAAGATTCTGCTGAAGCAATCAGAACGGCTTACAAATATTATGCCCCCTTGAGAGGCAAAGACATTGAAGATGATTACGCTGAAACTGCAATTATAGGAAGCAGTATAAGCACTAAGGGCAAAGAATTTCTCAGGGCGATGGGGAGAGAGTCAGCGGCTCAATCCCCCTTGGGACATGTCTTATTAAATGCTGAACGCGCAATGGCTAGAGGAGTAAAGAATAAGCAGTTTGGTGAGCGCCTAGTCGATTTGATACGCAACAATCCTGACGAAGATTTTTGGAGGGTTATCTCTCCAGAAGACCCAAGGTACATGCGAGCCTTTGAAAAGAAATTTACTTATGTTGGCAATGATAGAGACTTACAAGGTCAGGCATTCAACGAAATACCAAAGGGCGCAGACAAGAAAGATTACATACAAAAGATTGTGCTTAAGCGAGACAACCTTGGCCCCGGATTTGATCAAGATCTTATTGGCATTAAGCTAGATGGTAAGCAAGTTTACGTCGAGCTTGCAGATAAAAGATTAAGAGATGCCATACTTGGTATGGATGGCGGGACTGCAGACAATATTATCCGCAAGTTTGGTGTTGTTAATCGATTCCTTTCTATGGTTAACACCTCGCTCAACCCTGAATTTGTTATTGGCAACTTCTCCCGCGATGTTCAGACAGCAGTGTTCAATATCCTTGGCGAGCAAGACATGTCAATGGGTAAGGCTAAAGATCAAAAGCTTGTAGCTAAAGTTTTGAAAGATGTGATCCCGTCTATGGGTACTTTTTACAAAGGATCAAGAAGGTACTCCACCAAAGACGGCACGTTTAAAGGTAATCTTTTTGGGATGAGTCCTAAAGATCAGGCTGACTTCAAAGAGTTTATGGAAGCTGGTGCTAAGGCAGATTGGTTTCACTCTAGAAGTCCAGAGGATCAATTCAAAACAGTTCAGTCAATGATTGAAATGGCTAACGGAACGTTTAAAGGAAACTTCCAAAGAAGATTTCAAAATGTAATGCAGTTTGTTGAAGACTCTAATGCTGCTGTTGAGAATGCTGTTCGACTGTCTACGTTTAAAGCCTCAAGAGATGAGCTGCTTAACGCAGGAGTTCCTAGATCTGAGGCTGTTGCTCAGGCAGCTTCTCTTGCTAAGAACTTAACGATTAACTTTAACCGGAAAGGTAACGCTGGAGACTTGGTCAACGCTATATATTTATTCTTCAATGCTAGCGTTCAAGGCACTGCAAATTTTGCAAGAGGGTTGTTCGGGCCTAATATGAATCCGTTTAGTCCTGAGGCTAGCCGAGTTAAACAAGGTGCTGTTACATCCTTGATTATGTTTGGTGCTCTGTCTGCATTAAGAGCAGAAGAAGAAAGCGAAGAGAACCCAGAGACCGGAAGGTCTTATTACTCAGAGATTCCAAACTATATCAAAGAAAGAAACATCGTTGTTATGGCCGAAGATGGCAAGGATTATTACACTATACCGCTGCCGTATGGGTACAACGTTTTCCATGTTCTTGGGCAGAATGTTTTCGAGATGAGCAACGGTCACATGTCACCAATGAAGGCAACGTCAAATATAACCAGCGCCTTCTTGGGTTCATTTTCTCCGGTAGAATTTTCATCTCCTGCGCCAACAATTACGCAGCCATTTGTAGAAATAGCTAAGAATGAAAACTTCTTTGGCTCTCCTATATATCGAGAAAATTTTCCGACAGGGACTCAGATTCCAGAATCCCAACTGTCTATGTCATCAACAAAACCGGTGTTTAAATGGATGGCTAAATTTGCAAACTCGTTAATAGACGGCAATGAACAAGAGTCTGGGACGTTAGATATTTCTCCTGATGTACTAGAGCATCTGGCTGAGTTTATGTTTGGCGGCGCTGGAAAGTTTGGCATGAGAAGCTTTGACGCTATAGAAAAATGGCAGAAAGGAGAGGACTTAAAAGTTAGAGAGATACCTTTCCTTCGCAGAATCAAAGGCGAGACTGACGGTAACATAAGCATGGCAGATTTCTACGAGAGAAAGGTTAGGCTTGAACAAAAAGAAGCTAGACTTGAGGCGTTAAGAGGATCAGAAAGATTAGCGTACAGAAGGAGCAACGCTGATTACTTGAGGACGCTAAGAGATCTTGAGATCGCAGAAAAACAATTAAGATCTTTAAGGCAACAACGTAATAAACTAAAAGAATTGGCAGCTAGATCTCCAGCAAACGCACTAAAGTATGGCAAGGCTGAAGAAGAAATTTACGATAAGATGAACTCGATATACAACAGGTTTAACAAAGCTTATGACTACAAGGTGGGCAGGACTAAGTAATAGTTATTAGTCCTTCAGTAATCAATTGTCCCCACGTTCTTTCTAAGCCCCTCATCTGACAGCGAAGTAGCTCTTCTTTGTTTATGTTTGTTACATGCATCCTGCCATCGATAAGATCATGACAACTTGAGCAAGCATACACTGCAAGATAATCTGGCGACTTAATGGACATTCCTTTTGCCATGCTTGGCAAGTGAGCTAAGACAGTAGTCTCTGTGTTGTTGTTGCAGTAAGGGTAAATCTGCAGGCTACACATCTTGCCTCGCGCTGATTTCCTTATCTTTGAAGTCTTCAATCTTTACCTCGCTCTTCCTCTACCATATCAACAATCTTGGCAAAGCTCTCGTTGATACCTCTAAGCTCAGTGTAGATCCGGTCAAGCATGTTGATTGCTTCATCCACTTCATATTGGTCAATAATGACCATTGTCTTCTTGTCCATCAATCATCCTTTTCCGCAAGAATATTACACAGCAAATACTAAACACATAGCAAGCTACTGCGTATTCAACTCCAAAAGTTTTAGCTACCCACCACGCTGTTCCAAACAATACGAACCCTGCTGTGTCCATGTCGTTTACCCATTAGCAGTTCGATACTCATAATCTTTAGGCGTTAATTCTGGGAGATTAGTTGCTGATCTATCCTCGGATGGTTGCTGCCTTGTCCTAAAGAATCCATTGTACTCTGGATACATGTTCATAAATCTTCTGGAATAAAAAGCTCTGTAGTTATTGTTAAGCTTGAAGCTGTTCGTTCCGTCTCCACCTGAGTCAATCTCCCACCGTATCCTTTCAAACACAGCATTGACTGAATAATTCTTGTACCCTCTATGAATCATTTCAAATGTAAACCCACAAAACAAGCGCCAGACTTCAGGATGCTGCCTATGAAAAGCAGCAACCTGATCCCGCATCTCCTCTTTTCTGGTTTCCATTACGCTATTATTGCGCCGAAAATTAAACCTAAACAGAATGCAGCAACCATTGCCCATCCTGTCCACTCTACTTTGTTTAGTTTATCTTTCATCGTCATCCCCTTTTGGTTCTGGAACTGCAAACCCTAGTTCTGCAGCCGTGATAATTAATGTGTCGATAAGCTCTGCGTACTTGGCTCTATTAGCTTGGCTAGATCTTTTCAACGGTCTGCGTTTGAATCCAAACCTAGTGTTTACTTCTTCTGAACCGTAGGCTCGGCATAACATTTCTTCATGCATCTCGTCGTGAGTCATGCCACAGAACTTACCAAACTCAGTGACCCACTTGTGGTAATAGTTTTCCTGCTGACGAGTGCGCTTCTTCTTAGTCTTATCGACAATAATTTTCACGCCCAGATCAGCATTCTTTACCAAATGCGTAACCTCATCCATCCTTGTGTCATCGATCTTTGCCAGCAATCTCATAAGATCCATGACTTCATCGTGACTTAGAGGATGTATGTGGTACTCAATCATAACCAGTCGTCATCCGATGTAGCGGGACGAGGTGTTGATCTCTGAGAAGGGTCTTTTCGTGGCCCAGAATAAACCTCATGCTTGCAGTATAGATAAGGTGTTCCATCGTTTTTGCTTTTACCTTTCCACCCGCTAACATCGACTTGTAAAATGGGTTGTCGATTTTGCTCGCGAGCCTGTTCGTGAATAGTGATCAAGGCTTGCAACTGATCTTGAGTGATCATCAACTTGCCGACAAAGTCTGGATGATTGTCTGCATTCTTCCGTGAGTTGTTGTTCAGGTAGAATGCTTCGCCCTTCGCTACGTTACTATTGCTCATTTTCCTTCCTCTGTTGTTTGAACTTCTGATCGTCGCGCTTTGAACTTCGCAACATAATCTTCGTAGATCTCTGGATGAGATGCCTTGATACCGTCCAAGACCTTTTTGTTTTCGGTGTGCAAAGACTTGAGTCCTGCAACGGTTCTAGTTTCATTGGCAAAACCAATCGTGAGATTGATGTATTCCTGAGCATCCTTCTCAGACATAGCCCCTTCCATAGCTTGCTCAACAGCTTCATCAAGCGTCTCAGTCTTGACGTTCTTAGCCTGATCTATGGCTTCCTTCATAGCCTTACTCTTGGCTGGATCGGGATCTGCGTTGCTGTCTGGCGGCAAGTCTTCTCCTGCGTAGATGTAATGACCAAGCCCAAACATTGCCATGCACTTCACTAGGCACCTCATCTTTGAGTCACCAATGTCTCTTGCGCTAGGATTTGAGACCGCCGCATTCTTGAACCCAGACATGACAGGCAACCACATCGTTCTCTCTAGCTCACCAATACTTATTGTGCAGTGAACAGTTACGGTGCCATCTCCGTGTATCTCGTTGTCTAGAAAGCGATAGGTAGCCTCTGGATATTCCTCCATGATGGCAGACCATGCCCAAGTCCAGCTCAGATAGCTAAGCCCATTCTTTTTTTGAATGTTGCTGGAACAGTTGACTGCTCTCAAATTCTCCCAGACTTCTTTATAAGTCGGCATAAATACCCCTTAGGTTAATGGGTTTTTTGAAAAGCCACGGAAATCATTGCGCCATTGCTTGGCATAAATACCATGCCGTTCGTATATAGCGTTCTCAACAATTTCCATCAGCTCTACAGGTTCTAGTTTTGCAAACATGCTCACTGGGAGAGAGACCGTTGGTCTTTCAGCGAACCCATGTTGCCATGTAAATCCTATTTGATCTCCAGCGATAGATGCTTTCAGCATAGGTATCTTTGTTAGCTGCCAAAGACCTATCATCTTCCTGTAAAAATCGTCATCAGTTATCATGCAATCCTCTTCACTACAACGAAGGTATCTTTGTGAGTTGGCTTAGGCATCTTCAATGTATCAAGCTTCATGATTGCATTAACCACAACAGGGATTCCTGCAGTCTTCGTAATAAACTTCATCCGAGGATATTGACTTTTCCATTTGTAAAATACGGGCCTGTCGCTGCCGCGAATTAACATCATGTGATTGACCTGTAGTTTGCCTAGACCTTTGAGTAGCCTTTGTCTCTGACTCTCTAGCTCCTTGGTATATACTCCTTCAATCTCTTCTTTCGGCTCGTACAATTGCTCTTCAAGCTGCATCCTTCCAAGCTCACGATGAGCATCGACATCCTCTTGAGTTGAGATTGAGCCTTTACTTTTGATTTGCTTTTTCACGTTTACTTTCCTTCCATTGTTCGCACCACTCGTTCACTCGACACCAGTTTTGCAAACAGCGGGTGCTTTCGCCGGTTCGCTTATCAACAAAGTGCCCAGTACCAAGGGATTCTGCATGAGCAACTGCATCGTCTTCGACGGTGTGCAGCTTGATTGCTCTGACTCTCCCTTTCTTTTGAACCGCGAAGACTGTTGGCTTATCCCACCGCTCATGAGCGTCACACTTGGGAAGTTCGCCTCCTGTTGCGAATTCAAAATCTGCTTCTTGATGCAGGGCAACTCGCTCTTGAACGTAATTGTCCTGATCTGATTCTGACCACATGGGTATCGTGATCATTTGGATTGGTGAGTCTGGATAGTTTCCACCCTCTTGAGCTTTGCGCCGAGACCAATCACGAAGGATTGCAATAATCCTTAACTGTTTGACAGGTAATTGTTTAGCGTGACGTACCATCCAAGCGTAACAGTTTAACTGCTTGTGCCACTCCTGTTTGTCGTTGATCACTGACCAAACGCTTGTGACTTTGTAATCGCTAACGATTACTCCATCGTGCGTCAGGTGTTGCAGATCAATCGCCCCGCTAATCTTCCAGCCGTTTACTTCTGCGAATAACCTTTCTTCCGAGATACAGTCTGCGCCATGCACAGCGGCCTCGAACATTTGATGAACTGAGGTGCCGAATCGTGACCAAAGAAAGTCAACAGCATCCTGCTCAATCTCATCGTCATGTTGACGTTGTAACTGGCTTACTCTTGGGCTGTCAATTAGCTGAGTGACTGACAGCAAACTGTCTCCCTTAGTGTAGTCACTAAAGGTCAGAGCGTTAAAGACAACCTCTGGCAGATTATGCTGGTTCGTTATTTTCATTTGGCAACCTGTAAATTCTTATCCCATTACCCTTATCGGCTTCTCTTCTTTTCCTGACCGTGAATCTCTTATCCGGATTATCTAACTGGACTCGATGCACCCTTTGCCTGAGCGTGCTAATCTTTCGGATGAGATGATCCTCATCATCGGTCTTAATGAAAAAGCTTTCTTCAGGTTCTAGATTCATGATTGCGTCTAAAATTTTTGGCTCTAACTTCTCGCTCTTGCGAACCTCTGGCAACGGTACTCGCTCGATCAATATATCTTCGCTGTCTTTCGTCATAATAACTAATTCCTTTCTCTTCTTTGTCAATCAACCATTGACTTATTTTGCTCATCATGTATTGTCCTGTCACTCAAGGACAATCGAATATAAGGTATTTTCTGTAGTATGACAAGTATTTTTTTTATCATCAATGGAGAGCCGGCGAGCAAAGCAAACAGTCGCAGACTAGTAACCATCAAGGGCAGGCCGGCCTTTATAAAGAGTGCAAAGGCGTTGGCTTATGTGAAAAGTTTTGAAGAACAATGCCCACAGATGGGCAACTCAATGTTAGAGGGTGACCTTGAGGCAACAATTAAAATTTATTACTCCTCGCGGAGACCAGATCTTGACGAGAGCGTCATTTTGGATTGCATGCAAGGGTTTATTTACAAGAACGACAGACAGGTTAGACGGAAGGTGATCGAATGGGGATTGGACAAAGAGAATCCAAGGGCAGAAATACTCGTTACTTCAATCGATCAATCGAGGGACGAATCTTGAACCGAGCGATACTAGATTTGTTTGCCAGAGATGAAGACAAGCGTATAGATGCGGTAGAGTTTTTTGCCAACGAAAATCATAACGAGTTGGTAGAGAAGTTCGGGATAGATGCTGATGAGATTAAGCGAATGGTATTCTCAGCAATCAAGCATGAAGGGATTAGGAGGGAGAAGATGGCAAGAAATATTATCAGACACTTAGTAGGTTACTAAGACTAAGTAGTCTACTTATTTTTTTAAGTTAGTAGGTTTCTTAGCTAAGTAGCCTACTAAGTGTGTGGCCCCTTCGGGGATTTTAAGAAGCTAACATGGGAAGGTAAGTGTATGCAACAAGAAGTTTTAGATAATTTTTTAAAGACAATAACCCAAGAGGGCAGATATATTTGCCCCGTCTGCACACCAAGCAGGAAAAAATCTAACCAGAGCGAGAGAACTCTCAGCGTGTCATTCAAGGATGATGGCGTGGTGTTTCTCTGCCATCACTGCGAGATATCTGGTAAGCGGGGGGAATCTAAACCAATGTACATTGATCGGCCAAAAAAGGTGACGGCCATCAGTGTACCTAAAGAAAGTGATGACGGTATCATCGGTCAGTATCTAGGAGGAAGAGGTATTGATTACGAAAAAATTAAGGACAGGTTTAAGATCGTCACAGGTAAGCGTTATTTCAATGCTAAGGGCGAGTTGGATGCAGGGGAAGTACCCGCCATAGGGTTTGTTTATGGCGAGCGAGAGGCTGTTAAATGGAGGCCTCTGAACGACAAGAGGTTTACTCAAGATGGAGCGGCAAGAACTTTCTGGGGCGTAGAGTTAGCCAAGAAGTTGGAGCCTAAAACGGTGGTTGTTTGTGAAGGCGAGATAGACTGTTTATCTGTGGCTTCCTCTGTTATTGACGAGCAAATAGGTATACTAAGCGTACCGAATGGTGCTCCGCAGCGGGTCGCCAATCGAAGAATCGATCCCACGGAAGACAATAAATTTAATTACGTCTGGGAAGCTAAGTCAGTCATGAAGTCTGCCGACAAGATTATATTGGCAACTGATAATGATGAGGCGGGAGAAGCGTTAAAAGAGGAGTTGGCAAGAAGAATAGGTAGGGCAAAGTGTTATCAGGTTACTTACCCCGAGGGCTCGAAGGACATGAACGATGTCCTCCAAAAGCATGGGTCGGAAAAAATCGTAGAGATTGTCCTCGACGCAGAGCCCATGCCACTGGAAGGGGTATATACCGTCGATGATTACAAGAGCGAGGTCAATCATCTGTATACGAACGGTGTCATTGGCGGGCTATCAACAGGAATACCTATCGTGGATGAGTTGTTCACGGTGGTACAGGGTCAACTGTCTGTGATTACTGGGGTTCCGGGGTCAGGTAAGTCAGAGTTTATTGACCAGATAATGGTTAACTTAGCTAGACAATATGATTGGAAGTTTGCAGTTGCCAGCTTTGAAAATCCACCGCCTTTGCACATAGCTAAGCTTGCAGAAAAGATTATTGGCAAACCTTTTTTTGATGGGCCAAACGGTCGGATGAGCAAGGAGGAAGCTGACAATGCCTTACAGTACATACACAACCACTGGATGTTTCTTGAGCAGAGGTCAGGTGATTTAGTTACTATTGACTCAGTCTTGGATCGAGCACAACAAGCCGTCATGAGAATGGGCGTGAGAGGATTGGTCATTGACCCGTACAATTACATCGCACAGCAGACATCCTCAGACAATGAGCACCAAAGTATTAATGATCTGCTAACAAGATTGGTAGCCTTCGCCAGAGCAAACGATGTTCATATCTGGTTCATCGCTCACCCCAGCAAGATGCCAACGGATTCTTCAGGATCAACTGCTGTGCCAAAGGGAATGAATATCTCTGGTAGCGCCAGCTTCTTTGCCAAGGCTGACCTCGGTATCACGGTTCATCAGAACAAGGATCGGGACGTTGAAATTCATTGTTGGAAGGTAAGGTTCAAATGGATAGGTAAGGTTGGCAAGGTCAAGCTGGCATATGATGTGCCAACAGGCAGGTACTCCGAGCCAGTTTATCAACCATTGTCTATACCGGCATCGTTACAGCCATCAAAAAGCTGGCATGAAAAAGATGACGACTGGATCTGATTTAAAAATAAACGATATCGGTAGCCCGCTCCTTCACAAGCATCACAAGGTGGACGTAGAGGATGCGGGCAACGGTTTCGCTAGGTCGAAAGTAAGGGATCAATTATTTATTGACCACTTATTAATTAAAGATTTGATTAATGTTGACGAGCATCTTGAAGCTGAAAGAGTTATTGGCTTGGCGGTGGGGGCTCAAGTCTATTTAAAAAGTCCTTCCATGAATCAAAGCAGCTTCGGCAGTGGGAAGCCTGACATGATGTCGAGCGGCCTAATGCGCTACTCTCGCTACATGAGATGGGTAATTGATAATTGGGGACTAGAAGGCGAGCAAGTAATAACCCTTCATGTAATCGATGACGTTCACACCAACGACTTCGCCCAGATCAGCCTGTTAAGAAAAGTTTTAAGCAGAAATTAATTTACCCAACTGCTGTGTTTTTCTGCCCAGAAAAATGAACCCCTAAAAAAACCCCTCAGCCCTTTGTTAATAAGGGTTAAATACAAAAACCATTTAAGTCTAGCAAAACCTCCGCCTACTGCTGTGTTTTGTGCGCCTGTTGTAACGTTGTTACCAGCCTCGCTACCAATAGCAACGTTATGTTCTCCTGCGGTAACACAAATTCTGATTAAAATCTAGACCCTTAAATACAGGGTTTTAAGGAACAAAAATATGACCCCTAATTTCCTTGGGAAAGTTAGCTATTGAGCAGGCAATAAAAAACCCCTACTCCTTTCGAAGCAGGGGTTCTTTGGTGCGGGAAGGTAAGAGTGTGTGGTCTCTTGATTCAGAATATCTCATAGTCTGAGTCAACATGCAAGAGTGCGGCTGTGCCTGACCGTTGGTCATGAAGGGTGCCAGCTAACAGTCAGGCTTTCCAGTGCGCCGCCCACCGGCTAGGAGTGCTGGCCCTTATAACTTAACACAAGCCGGCTTAAGAGATGTTTAAAGTGCTCATTGTTTATCTTCGCAGTTTGGATTGGTTTGCCAATAGTCTGGCCAGTGACCCGCGCATACCATCTCTCGATACTCTTTCTCCATTGCCAGCTCATGCTGGTAATCTTGCTCAGACACCCAGAGAAATACGGCGATCACCGCAACAATTACAAAGCCAGTTAAAACTTTACGTTCCTCTTCGAACATACATCCCCCTTATGTTTTTATCCTGATACCGATATCGATAAGCATAAGCTCTGCTTCTTTTTCGTGCGTATCATCCGCATACCGATATCCATATGTTACGTCTCGTTCTCTGAGAATCTTAGCCAGTTCTTCTGTCATGTTGATAAACGTCACGCTTCTGAAATATGTCTCTGCTAAATTCTCGGGCGTGAGACCTTCTCTGGCAGCATAGACCTCGTCCCATGAGACAGAGGTTCCATCCTTATCGTTATGAACCTCGGATAATTCCGTTGTTCTCTCGACTGTATCTATTAGGCAGTCAATAATCTTTAACAAACTCATTTCATTCTCCTCGGGGGCCGAAGCCCCCACTTAATTTAGATCTTAATGATCTCGCCAAACTGCTCGCAACCATCAAACTGCGGATCAGTGAAATTAGTCAACCAGAATACTGGGTAGTCTGGGACTGAAAACTTCTCACCGTAGTGGGCGTTAGGCCCAACGTCAGCCAGTCCATCAGTGAAGTAGACCAGAGCATTGGGGTTCACATCGTTGTATTCACACCAGTTGAATGGTGGATTGAACGCAGTGCCGCCGCCGCCGTGCATCTTTAGGACGATGTCATCGCCCCGTTCGAACTCGTCAACGTGGTTGATTGTGAAGTCGCAATAGATCACATACACCTTAGTCGGCTTGATGTCAGCCACGATGTCATCGATGTGATGACTGATGACCGATAGATCGTGATCATCCAGTGAGCAAGAGGTGTCAACTGCGACAACCAGTTCGCCCGTTGGCTCGGTTATATTCGACGGCAACCTCAGCCCCCGAGACAGTAGCCTCCGGTTAGGTTTGGCGTAGGTCTGATCAATGACCACGCTATCGCGCAGAGCATCTCTCAGAATCTCATTCCAAGGTTGAGAGTCGCCCTTCAGCGAATCGATCATGTCCCGAGCTTGACCAAGTGAACCCTGACCAGCTTTGCGCTCAGCCTGAGCGGCTTGATTGACTGCTGCCGCAACAGACCGTTGCTCCTCAGCTTTGCCAGACTCGTCGAGCAGCTCGCCATCGTCATCAACCCCGTCCCTAACCTCACCCCAAGGCACGCCAGAGTCAGATTGTGAGGGTGCTCCAGAGTCAGATTGTGAGCTGTCGTCATTACCATCTTGGCCAGATGAAGAGTCAGATGAAGAGTCAGATGAAGGGTCAGCCCCGTCAGCACCCTTACCACCCTCTCCGTCCTCCTCCTGCTGAGGCTTGCTGATGTCAGAGTAGATCCGCTCAGCTGCCCAGTCTCGATATTTAGGATTGAACAGTCCGTCATCTGGAAGGGTGAACCCAGCCTTGATCAGACCCTCATTAATGGCGTAGTCACAGGCTTGATTCCACAGCTTGTGATCACGACCATCTTTCCTCAAATGGTGCCCGTATCCAATGTGAGCGCATTCATGAGCGAGCACACCGGCAACCTCAGGCACGGTCAGGCTATCTACCCAAACAGGGTTGAAGAAAATACTCTTTCCATCAGTGGCCATAGTCGGCGTGTTGGCAGCATCCTCGACAAGCTGCAATCGATAGAGTAAGCAGGCGTAGAAGGGGTGATCTGCAATCATGCGCTGTCGCGCCTTAGCTATTTGCACGTTCATAGATATCTCCTAGTCAAAAAATCCAGTCAGTTTGGAAGCGATGTCACGGGCAGTGTCTGCCGCATTTTTGCGTTCAGCAGGGTCATCGCGCAGCTTCTGGGGATCAAGGTCTCTGAGTCTTAAGATCAGATCATTCGATACCGCCGTCAATGCGGGGTCACCTGTCAGGTTGATGTTGGGCAGAGTCTCGGCCAACTCCTCAATAGCAGTGACAGTTGAGTCGCTGAACTTGGAGGCTCGTTGTTGACCCTCACCCTTGGTGCCGTGTCGATCAAGCCCATCGATAAAGCTGTTGAGCACCTTACTCACACGCTCATGGACAGACTTCATGCCGGCCTCGATGCGGTCGTTGACATCACGCTCAATCTCAGCGCGTATGGCCTTGACCCGATCATTGGGTAGGTTGACGCGAATGTCATCACCGCTGGGTAGCTGGCGTAGCAAGTAGTTGATTGAGTACTTGCCGACAATCGCCTCGACCTCAGGGTAATCAGAGGCGTTGAACGCAGACCCGAGCCTGAGCTGGTCATCTTTGACAATGTCCGGCCATTCTCGTCGCAGTTCAATCTTCAGCTCGTCAAGCTTGTCAGCCTTGGCGCGAAGGTCACGCTCGAAATTGTCGAGATTGTCGACAGTGATCAGGTGGACGCCATCCTCCCAAGGCACACACCATTTGCGGATGATCGAGTTGCCGACTTGGCCGATTAGCTTATTGAGTTCCTTAACCACGGCAACCTTGGCGAGCCGCTTGCTGACGCGGATGAATCCATCGTCAGCATTCTTATCTACAGTGACCTCGTCGCTGATACGCTTATCGGTGACTGTGTTATTCCACTTAGTGCAAGTAACCTTGACCAGTAACGCGTTGTTTTGAATCTTATCCATGTTGGCTCTCCTAGATTGCGACACGTTGAGTGTCAATTTTGAATTGAACGTAGGCCTCTGAGGCCTTCAGGTCTTTGTCACGATTGGTGGCGATGAGGAAAAACACCGCGAGCAGCTCCTCATCAATGCGCCTCAAATAGCTGACAGCGTTATCGATGTTTCGATTGTCGCAACGCTGAGCCAGTATCGTGGCGATGGCGTACTTCGTCGCCAGCTCTCGGTCATCAGGCACACTGACTGAATGAGGATCTCGCAGGATATGGCCGGCATCTGGAAGGTTGCGGACAATCTGCAAGAATCCAACAAACTCAGCGGCAGCGCCTTTACCCACTGCACCTTCAATGGCTGCGTGTTCTAAGGACTTAGGCAGTCCGGCTTGCAGAACGGCAGAGACAGACTCCCAACCGCGAGGTGTAGCAGCGGCAGTAAAACCCTTGGGTATGCCGCCCTCTGGGTATTCATGGAGCAGTCCAGCCTGATCGATTGAACCGTCACCCTTGAGTACTGGCTTGCCACGATTAGCGATGAAGGCGATCACCTCAGGCGCGTACCCAGCCGATCCTGCAAAGTTGACCCACTCGTCAACGTCAGGCACCACGTTGAGCTGCACACTGAATCGGGTCATGAGAGCAGCGTCCTGTCGGCCATGAACGCCGGCACCATCGCATGATCGATTAGACGCGGCGATGATTCTCCAACCCTCGGGCAAGACGTAGTCGCCAAGCTGCCTGTCATTGATTAGCTGGTATAAGGATGATTGTACTGACACAGACCCAAGCAGCAGCTCGTCAGTAAACAGGATGCCGTGCTCTCCGTCACGGTCAACACGCGGCAACCAGTCGGGCAAAGCAAACGCAGTGCGCCCATCGACAAGGTCAGGGATGCCTCTGGTATCGACGGCATCAAGCTGGGACGCTCGAACATCGATGAGACCCCACTGCTTGCCAGTCTGCTCAGAGAGGGACGCGACGATTGATTGCACAATGGATGATTTGCCCACACCGAATGCACCCCAGAGAAAAACGGGGCGTACCTTGTGAGGAATAAGCGACTCCACGATAGTGGCCGCTTGGTTGAGTGACACTGTCGCAATGTTTGAATATTGCATGGTTTATTACTCCTAGTAATTGTGGCGGATTCCACAGACCCCGAAGGGTTTCGGCTGATATCCAATCAGCAGCTCGTCAGTGTGGGCGATGCTCTCGGCGCTTTAGTTCAGAGAAGCAATAAAGGATTTCATCCTGATACTGTCCGGCCTTGGGGTTATCAGGCATTGCAGCTAGAGCCTGACGGCAGTCTTCGATGACGTACCGTAATGAATGAGTGCTGCGCTTCTTGCAGTCTCTGATGTAGTCGCTGTGCCAGTTGCTATAGTCCATCTTGATTCTCCTCAGTGTAGATTTTTGATTAGGTATTGGATGCGGCGGGCTTCTTGCCAGAGTAACGCGCACTCATTGGATGTGTAGCGGGTTTGACCCGATAACTCTAACGCGACAATCTTCGGCGTTATTTCGTTTAGTTGATGGTTAAGTTCTGTCTTGTTCATGGTGTTACTCCTTTATGTTTCGGCCTGCTGGGCCTCGTCAGTGCATCAGCATCAGATGCAGACATAAATGAGCATTGAGTGACCGCCGCCCCGCCGACATTATCCTGTGCCGTTCAGTTCCCCTCAGCTCCGGTCTTACCGTCGACCACCTGCAGTACAGTGGCTCACTTCACTGGGGTAGGGCTCTCGCCCCGCAGGATTTAGCGGTATCGCTGGGCTCCTCGTCGCCGGTGTCGCTGTTCGATTCTGGATACAACTGAAACGAAACTGAACAATAAACTAATGACAAGTGACATGCAACACCTATTGAATGATTAATGACAACTAGCCACGAATATATTGAGGAGCAGGGATTTATTAGGGGTGGGGGGTAGGCTGCCAATAGCAGTGTTATTAAAACCAGTGGTACACAGAACACAGCAGTCGGGGGCATTATCCGGATTTAGCCCCAGCCACTTGAGTTGTTTTTTTTGCATAAGTAGAAGCAAGACTTTAGGTGTGTCATAAGTCATTGATATATAAGGTATCTTCTCTGTAGGACGTTTTCTGTCATTACTTGACCAATGGCTAGGGGTAATCCTAAAACGCCTCAGAGGGGCTCAGAATGCGTCTAATCGCTGTCAAGTATTTTGTGATAAATATTTAAATCGCAAGGCACAAAGCATGTCGAATGTCAACGTTGACAGGTCATAGCTTTGTGTGCAGGGGGTTTGCCGTTCGATAGAATCCGGCAATCAATCACTGAAGGATGAATAGACATGGCCGCTAAAGACATGACTCCCAAACAACTGCATTTCTGTCGATGCGTAGCGTCAGGTATGACCCAAGCAGACGCATACAGGGAGGCATACGAGCCCAGTGACTCAACTACGGCTGCGAGCATCCACACGCTAGCGTCAAGGCTAATGGGTCAGGTTGAGATTAGGTCAAGGGTGGATACGCTAATCGCTGCTAGAGAGCGTGCTGTTGCAGCTTCTGCCCTCTCTGACAGAGAGAAGGTTCTAAGCAAGCTGCGCGGCTGGATGGATTCCGCAGAGCCGACTGACTCAACCAAGCTGAGAGCGGCTGAGCTGCTCGGTAAAGCTGCTGGCCTGTTCACTACCGAGGTCAACGTGACCACCAAAGAGCGGGATGCATCGGAGGTGGCTGCTGAGTTGGAGCAGAGACTGGCAGGCCTGAGCTGGGAGGGTGTCGATGCTACTCATGGGCCCGATGCCGGCGACGACATCCACTGAGCCCACGCACTCGCATTGCGTTGACGCATGCATAGGCGCATTTGCCCACGCACGCACCTTCCCCGCCATGACCCCCAACCCCCCCTGAGCGCACGGCGTGCATACACATACATATACATAGTAATACGCTCAAATAATTACCCTTTTTTCTGTCAGAAAACATGTCACATGTAATTTGTCACCCCTTTTGTTTTCAACTTTTGCATTGGGAGTCCCATGCCCTAAAAAAATTTTGCAAATTTTTGGCTTACTTATTTGACTTATCTGTCAAGGGGGGGCAATATGCTATAATCAAAGTGACAACTGCGTACTAAGTAGTCTACTAAGTCAAAGTAGGCTATGTCGTTTCCCTTGAAGGGAACGACAGTAAGTAGGCAATATCTTAGAAGTCTGCTTTTAAGTAGCCTGCTAAGACTAAGTAGACTACTAAGACTAAGTAGAGGGCTAAGTTTTAAGTATGGCTATAGAAGATCGAATAGATCCTAATCTTTTAAAAAACATTGATAAGCTACCAGTTAAGGATCAAGAAGAAATTCTTATTCTTTTGGAAGAGCTAGAAGATGCTGAAAAAAAAGAAAAGGCTAGGAATACCTTCATAGGGTTTGTCAATAAGGTTTGGCCGGCTTTTATTGAAGGGCGGCATCATAAGATCATGGCCAATGCTTTTGAACGTGTTGCCAAAGGAGAACTTAAAAGACTTATTGTTAATATGCCGCCAAGGCATACCAAGTCTGAGTTTGCATCGTTCTTATTGCCCGCATGGTTTTTGGGCAACTATCCTGAAAAGAAAATAATTCAAACCGCTCACACCGCAGAATTATCTGTTGGTTTTGGGCGTAAAGTTAGAAACCTTGTAGACAGTGATGACTATAAGTCTATATTTCCGAATGTGCTGTTGAGGTCTGACTCCAAGGCCGCTGGTCGATGGAGTACCAACAAAGGTGGCGAATACTTCGCTATTGGTGTTGGAGGTGCAGTTACAGGTAAAGGCGCGGATCTTCTTGTTATCGACGACCCTCATAGTGAGCAAGAAGGTCAAAGCTCTGACCCTTCCGTCTTTGACCGTGTATATGACTGGTATACCTCTGGGCCTCGACAGCGCCTCCAACCCGGAGGATCGATAATTGTTGTTATGACTCGTTGGCATAAACGGGACTTAACAGGACAAATACTAAAATCATCCTTGCAAAGAGCAGGATCAGATGAATGGGAGCTTATAGAGTTTCCTGCTTTAATGCCGTCAGATGAGCCGCTTTGGCCTGAGTTCTGGCCTAAAGACGAACTAGAGGCTTTAAGAAACGAGCTACCTGCTCCAAAATGGAACGCCCAGTACCAACAAAACCCAACCTCAGAAGAGGGCGCGTTAGTTAAAAGAGACTGGTGGAGGACTTGGGAAAAAGACAATCCTCCGATGTGCGAGTTTATTATCCAATCTTGGGATACAGCATTTCTTAAAACACAAAGATCTGACTTTTCGGCATGTACAACGTGGGGAGTTTTTTATCACTCAGACAGCTCAGGTATTGAACAGCCAAATATTATTCTTCTGGATGCACATAAAGAAAGGCTAGAGTTTCCAGAGCTTAAGAAAAAAGCTTATGAAATGTGGGTTGATTGGCAACCCGATGCCTTTATCGTAGAAGCCAAAGCAGCAGGAACGCCCCTAATATTTGAATTAAGATCAATGGGCATTCCGGTTTCTGAGTATACTCCGTCCAGAGGCAACGATAAGATTTCTAGGGTAAACGCTGTATCAGATCTTTTTGCGTCCGGTATTGTTTGGGCACCTGAGTTAAGGTTCGCAGAAGAAGTTATTGAAGAGTTTGCTGCATTTCCAGCAGGGGAACATGATGACCTTGTTGACTCCTCTACGCAGGCATTGCTTAGGTTTAGACAGGGCGGATTCCTGAAGCTAAACAGCGATGAGGAAGACGAACCGTTTTATCCCAAAAAGGCTATCTACTACTAATGGCGTTCTTGCAGAGCAATATTCCCTACTTTAAATGTTGGGTTAGACGAGAGTACACCCATAACAACCAGAAGTATCATGGCGAGTTTTTGCATGCAATGGCTGTAGCTGTTACAACAATGCCAAAGAGATGCTTAAGTTTTCAGGTTATTTTTACTGGCGCTGAAACTTACGATGATGAAGAACAACAAAATGTTCATGGCGGAGCGATGTGGGCTAGAATGCCTATTACCGCTTTGGTGGGCGACACTCCTTTTGAAGAGTGGCCCAATGAATTACCCGTATGGGCGGCACAACCTTGGGATTGTATGTCGCATACTCATGCAGTTTATCAGATAGAAAGAGCAAGCCCAGCGCCTTGGTTTGCTAAAGTAGATGGAGAGTTTTACCCAGCAAAGTATTACTTTACTGTAGACTACACAGATAATGAGGTGGCGGATGATCCAGCTCAGCATAAACAAAGCCATGTGCTAGAGTTGCTTAATGCTGGCGAGTACACGGGAAATATTGTTGCCCTGCCTAATAATAGAGTAAGGGTGACGCATCCAGCTTGGTTTGAAACTGGAGTTGGCGCTCCAGACTTTAGGCCTAATCAACGAACCTACAACTCAAAAGATGATGTAGAGTATATTCATGACACAAAGCGGGTTTTTGACAACCTGTACAGTGAGGATTAAATGAAAAAAACTAAAGGTTACATGCTAGGTGGCAAGACTAAAGGAATGTCTAATGGCGGTAAATTAAAAATGACCACCAATAAGCAGGGCAAAGAGGTTCCTTTCTTTGCTGCTGATGGCGTTGGCAAAATGAGTTCTGGGCGAAAAGTCCCAACGACTAAAGGTTATTTTATGGGCGGTAAGACTAAGGGCATGGCCAAAGGCGGTAAGACCGGAGGTAAAACAATAGCTCGCGGATCTGGCGCAGCAAGACCTCAAGAATTTGGAAAGAATGGCTAATGGCTATCGATAGAACTCTTCGCTCCAATCCACTGGTTGGAGAAGGAGGCGACATTGAGATTGAAATAGAAAACCCTGAGGCTGTTTCTATTGAGACAGAAGATGGCGGGGTTATTTTAGATTTTGATCCTGATGCAAGCACGCTAGCATCGCTAGGAATGCTTCCCCATGATGCTAACTTAGCAGACGTTGTCGATGATGCAGAGTTAAGTGTAATAGCATCTGAGCTTGTTGGGCAGTTTAAGTCTGACAAAGAAAGTCGTGCAGATTGGGAAAGAGCCTATGTTGATGGCCTAGATTTGCTTGGTCTTAAGAATGAAGACAGAACCACACCGTGGGACGGTGCTTGCGGGGTCTTTCATCCATTGCTTTCTGAGTCTGTAATCAAGTTCCAGTCTCAATCCATACAAGAGCTATTCCCAGCAAGCGGGCCTGTAAAAACTTCAGTTGTTGGCGCAATAACTGATGATAAAGAAAAGCAAGCTTATAGGGTTCAGAATTATTTAAACTACCTGCTTACAGAAAAAATGACAGAGTATCGCTCGGAAACCGAGAAGATGTTGTTTTCTTTGCCGTTAGCGGGCAGTGCTTTTAGAAAGATCTACTATGATCCCAGCATGGGCAGACCGTGCAGCATGTTTGTTCCAGCAGAAGACTTTGTTGTTAGCTATGGAGCGTCAGATCTAACAACCTGTGAAAGAGCTACTCACATCATGAAGCGGACTTCTAATGAGATCCGTAAGCTTCAGGTGTCTGGCTTTTATAAAGACATAGAGCTTGGGGCTCCTTCTAATGATGTCGATAGGGTTGAGGAAAAATATAATAGGCTGACTGGAGACAGCGCCAGTTACGATCTGGACTCAAGGCACACTATCTTGGAGATGCAAGTAAATTTAGACCTTGTAGGCTTTGAAGACAAAGAGGGCGGAGAGCCTACAGGCATTGCGCTGCCTTATGTTGTGTCAATAGACCTTGGCTCTAGAGAAATATTATCTATACGGCGCAATTGGTATGAGGGCGATAACCTAAAAACAAAGCGTGAGCACTTCGTTCATTACCAATATATACCCGGATTAGGATTCTATGGGTTTGGATTGATCCACATGATAGGTGGACTAGCCAAATCGGCTACATCATTACTCCGTCAACTAGTAGACGCGGGTACTTTATCTAATCTTCCGGGCGGACTTAAGTCTAGAGGACTAAGAATTAAGGGTGATGACACCCCAATCATGCCCGGAGAGTTCCGAGACGTAGATGTTCCGGGTGGAGCGATCAAAGACAACATCAGCTTCATGCCATATAAAGAGCCAAGCAACGTTTTGTATCAGTTGATGGGCGATATTGTAGAAGAAGGTAGGCGATTTGCCTCCGCAGGAGACGTTAAAGCTGCAGATATGAACGCAGAAGCCCCTGTTGGCACAACATTGGCCATACTTGAGCGGTCAATGAAGGTAATGAGCGCCATTCAGGCCCGATTACACGCCTCTATGCGCGTAGAATTAAGGATATTAAGTGGCCTTGTAAGGGATTTTGGGCCCGAAAAGTACCCATATCTGCCTGATACCGACGATTTAGTCTCTGAAGACTTCGATGATCGCGTAGATATCATTCCTGTCAGCGATCCTAACGCTGGAACAATGGCTCAAAGAATAATGCAGTACCAAGCAGCTCTGCAATTAGCGGCTCAAGCCCCAGAAATGTACGATATGCCGTTATTGCATCGTAAAATGCTAGATATATTGGGCATTCAGGACGCAGAAAAGATTGTTCCTACAGATAAGGACATGAAACCCACTGATCCTGTTAGTGAAAACATGAATATCATTAATGGTAAGCCTGTCAAAGCGTTTATCTACCAAGATCACGAAGCTCACATCCAGACTCACATGAGTTTGACGCAAAATCCGCAGGTTATGGAGATAATGGGCAAAAGCCCCAACGCAAACAAAGCTATAGCGGAGATGTCGGCGCATGTACAAGAGCACTTGGCGTTCAAGTACAGGCAAGAAATAGAAAAAGAACTTGGAGTAGAGCTTCCAACCCCAGAAGAGTCGCTGCCTGAAGATATTGAGTACAGAATATCCAGACTGGTAGCTCCTGCTGCGGCCCAAGTTACAGGTAAAGCGGCAAGAGAGCAGCAAGCGCAGCAAGCTCAACAAAAAGCTCAAGACCCTATAGTGCAAATGCAACAACAAGAGCTTCAGATTAAACAACAAGAAGTTCAGCAACGTGCTCAAGCTGAAATGGCTAAGATACAGCTAGATATGCAGAAACTTATGATGAAATCAGAGCTGGATAGAGAGCGATTAGACCAGCAAGAAAGATTAGAGACCGCAAAAATTGGAGCAAAGATAGCTGAGACTAATTCTAGGGAAGAATTAGAAGCTTCTAGGATAGCATCTCAAAATGAACTAGATGGAGCAAAGCTTGGTGTCCAAGTTGCTAAAGATATTATGGGAAATAAATGACAAAAGAAGTAGACATATTTGATTATTTGAGGTCAAATGTTAGAGATCGAATGAATGACATAAGTGATCACATTAGTGGTGGCGGATGTGAAGATTTTGCAGAGTACAAAAAATGCTGCGGAATTATTCATGGTTTAGCACAAGCTGAACGAGAGATACTAGACGCTAAGTCTCGATACGAGAACGCGCAATAACGACTCTAGGCGTTTTCCTAGTGCAAGCGACTTCGGGCGTTTTCCCGATGCAAAGGAGAGTATATGAGCGAAACTGCTCAGCAACTAGAGACCAAAGAGTCTCGAAACGCAAACCAACTTCCTGAGCCTAAAGGCTATAAGATTTTGATTGCGCTACCAGATCCCGATTCAGAATATGATGGCGGGATAATTAAATCCAAGAAAACTCTTCAGGAAGAAGAGCTTGGTTCTATCTGCGGGATGGTTCTTAAAATGGGGCCAGATTGCTACAAAGATGCGAATAGATTCCCTTCTGGTTCTTTTTGTGAAGAGGGCGATTGGATCATTATGAGGTCTTACTCAGGTACTCGATTCAAAGTTCACGGCAAAGAGTTCCGGTTAATAAACGATGACAGCGTTGAAGCTGTAGTTGAAGACCCAAGGGGGATCGTAAAAGCATGAGTGAAGCAATAGAAGATCAAGTTCCTGAGGAACAAGATAGCTCTCATAGCGCAGAAGAAAAATTTTTCGGCATAAAAACTACGCACGAAAAAAAGAAACAAGCCGAAACGGGCTCTGAGTCTAGCGAGTACGAGTTTGAAATTATTGATGACCGTCCTCAAAAAGACAGGAGACCCGCTAAAGCTTCGCAAAGTTCTAGTGATGACGACGAAGAGCTTGGCCAGTATTCTGATAAAGTTCAGAAAAGGCTTAATAAACTTAAGTTTGATTATCATGAAGAGCGCCGTCAGCGAGAATCCGCAGAAAGAATGCGAGAAGAAGCTGTCAGGGTTGCTCAGCAATATGCAAATAAAGCTCAAGAGCAAGAGTCTCTAATAAGTAGAGGCGAAGCAGCATTAGTTGAGCAGATTAGAGAAAGAGCCCACTTAAGATTAGAGCAAGCAAAAGAAGGCTACCGTAAAGCTTATGAAGAAGGCGATACGGATGGAGTAGTAAATACTCAAGAGCAAATGCTTAAAGCTCAAACAGAGTTATCTGAGATTGAAAGGTATAGAAACAACCTAAGCAATCAAGCTCAGAACGCTCAGGCTGCTCAACAACAAGCGTATCAGCAAGATATTGCAAGAAGAGCTGCTCAAAACGTAGCTGCTCAACAACAAGTTCGGCCACAAGTTACACCAGAAGCAGAGCAATGGGCTCAAAAAAATAACTGGTTTATGGCTGAAGGTTATGAAGATATGACTGCGTTAGCCTATGGGGCACATACGCAAGCTGTTCGATCAGGCATTGATGTAAGATCAAGAGAGTATTTTGATTACATAGATAACAAAGTAAGATCAGCATTTCCAGATTACGATTGGTCGGATTCAAGCGATACAAATGGCCGTAGCGCGACCGTGACGACTAATCGACCCTCGACGGTGGTGGCACCTTCCGCAAGGAATAATGGTGCTAAACCGCGCAAAGTACGGTTAACGGCCACTCAAGTAGCCCTCGCCAAGCGACTTGGGTTAACAAATGAACAGTATGCCCGACACGCCGAGATGCTCTAAAAGGAGAATGGTAATGGCAACAGAGCGCACCCCTAGAGAAAGCGACACGCGAAAAGAAGAACAGTATCGACCAGATGATAGTTGGTCACCGGCATCTATTTTGCCTGAACCCACGCCTCAAGATGGTTGGACGTTCCGTTGGATTCGGACTAGTATTCTGGGTCAAGCTGACAATACAAATGTTTCTAGGTCAATGAGAGAAGGTTGGATTCCTGTAAAGGCAGAAGATCATCCAGAGCTAGAAATTCAGTCAGACTTGAACTCAAGATTTGTAGGCAATGTTGAAGTTGGCGGTTTATTGCTTTGTAAAGCTCCTTCGGAGAAGATCAATGCACGAACCAGACACTTCGAAAAGGTCGCATCAAATCAGATGGAGTCTGTTGATAACAACTTCTTGCGTGAAAATGACCCTCGTATGCCGCTTATGAAACCTGAGCGAAATACGAGAACAACATTCGGCAGAAGTTAAACTCGAAAGAGAGGCTTCTAATTAGTAAGGAGGCCAAAAATGGCTACTACTGCAACCCCAATGGGTGCAGAACCTACTGATACTCTTAGTGCTAGCGGCTCTTTTACAGGAAAAGTTCGGCATATTAAGATTGCAAGTGGTTACGGCACCGCTATATTTTACGGCGATTTTGTAAAACTCGTAGCAGCAGGAACTGTAGAAAAAGAAACTACCACTGACGCAGCAGGAACCCCTGCCTTTGTCGGTGTTTTTGTAGGTTGTTCTTACACAGATCCCAACACCAATCAACTAACGTTCTCTCAGTATTTCCCAGCGTCTACTGCCGCTTCGGATATCATGGCGTATGTTGTAGACGATCCCAATGTATTGTTCCGCATGCAAGCGGACGGCTCTTTAGCCCAAACAAATCTTGGGAATAACATTGACGTAGCCTACACGGCTGGCTCAACTAGCATTGGACGTAGCAGAAATGCTGCTGACCAAAGCACCGCAGGAACAACTGCAACATTGCCTTTCCGCATTGTTGACTTTGTTGACGGGCCAGACAGTGCTATAGGCGATGCTTACACGGACATCATTATGAAGTTCAACGTAGGTCATCAGTACGACAATACAACTGGCATTTAAGGAGAATTAAGTAATGGCTATTTCAAGAGCGCAAATGCTTAAAGAACTCCTGCCGGGGCTTAATGCTCTTTTTGGCTTGGAGTACGAAAAATACGAAGATGAACACACTCTCATTTATGAGACTGAAAGTTCTGATCGTTCTTTTGAAGAAGAAGTAAAGCTGTCTGGATTCGCTGCTGCACCAGTCAAAGCTGAAGGCGCTGCCATCAGTTATGATTCTGCACAAGAATCTTTCACGGCTCGCTACAATCATGAAACAATTGCTATGGGCTTTAGTATTACCGAAGAAGCTATGGAAGATAACTTGTATGACTCATTGTCTGCTCGTTATACCAAGGCTCTTGCCCGCGCTATGGCATACACTAAGCAAGTTAAGTCGGTATTCCCTCTTAACAATGGCTTCTCTAATAGTTATCAGTCTGGGGACGGTGTAAACCTGTTCACTGCTTCTGGTGACGGAGTTACCGGTGGCGATGGTCACCCATTGGTTAGTGGCGGCAAAAACAACAACCGTCCTGTGACGGCTGCTGACCTCAATGAAACGTCTTTGGAAAATGCAATTATTGACATTGCTGCCTTCACTGACGAAAGAGGCTTGTTAATTGCTGCGCGTCCTCGTCGCTTGATTGTACCACCCGCTTTGATGTTTACAGCAGATCGTCTGTTGGAATCTACTCAGCGAGTTGGCACGGCGGACAACGACATTAACGCTATTCGTAACATGGGCGCAATCCCAGAAGGTTACAGCGTTAACCACTATCTGACCGATAGCAATGCTTTCTTTATCATTACGGATATTCCTAATGGTATGAAGCACTTTGAACGGACTCCACTCGAAACTTCTATGGATGGTGACTTCGATACAGGTAACGTGCGCTATAAGGCGCGTGAACGTTACTCCTTCGGGGTTTCTGATCCACTTGGAATTTACGGGTCTCCCGGTTCAAGTTAAACTTAAGGGGGGCATTAGCCCCCTTTTTGTTATATTCTTTCCTGACAGATGTTTCATGTGAAACACTGACAATCCCAAGACAGGAGAAATCACATGGGAACTACTACTTTTTCAGGCCCTATCAAGGCTGGAACTATTAAGGAAACTACTGGCACGACAGTAGGTGAAGACAAGGCTAACGTTGGTTTTGTGCTTATGGCGCAAAGCGCAAACGTGGTTTTTGGCGATGACGGCACTACAACTGTTGTTGCAACACTTCCCGCAAACAGCCAGATTTTTCAAATCACAGTCGATGTGACCACCGCATTCGATGCTGGAACCACCAACACATTTGACCTTGGTGACGGCTCTACTGCAAACAAGTATGCAGACGCGCTGGACGTTAGTGCGCAGGCTCGTGTATTAGCGACATCTGACGTTTCGCAAATTGGAAACTTGGTCGACATCGGCACCTCTGACGTAGATGTGACGGTTACATACAACCAGACTGGCACTGCGGCTACCGCAGGTGCGGCCACTGTTACTGTCCTGTACGCGCAAAACCGTAACCTCTCATAAGGAGGTAACCCGTGGATAGTTTATCTCAAGTATTTCAGGGGCATCGGCATGAGAGCGGCTTCGTCGCTTTCGGTCGGCATCGCCTGAAGGAGTTTAGCGTCATAGGTACGGCCTCTGCGGGAACTTTCGTAGTGTTCGATACCGACACGGCTCCAGAAACAGGGACTTATGCTCAGTCTGGGGCGACAGTCACGGTCACTGATACAGGCCACGGCTTGTCTACGGGTGATGTTGTTGGGATCAATTTTGCTGTAGGGACAGGCGGCACCGCACAACCGGGTAATTATCCGATTACTGTGACAACCGCTAATGCATTTACGGTAGAGATGTTGAACTCAGACACCATTACAGGCACCCCAGCTTGTCAATATGTTGCGAATAGCGGCTCAACCCAGAAAGCACCAAAACGCTGGATTATGTCCAAACATACGTCTGCGGCAGACACTTTTGCCAATGTGTTTCAGGTGCCCAACAGTGGATTTATTGTCAGAAACGGAATTTATTTTTTGATGACAAACCTCACTGAAGCAGACGTTTTCTACGAGTAAGTTGTGGCCGCCAAGAAACCAGCTAAGAAAAAGTCAACAGTCAATAAGGCAGGCAACTACACGAAGCCCGCTCTGCGTAAGCGACTGTTTAACCAGATCAAGGCTGGCGGTAAGGGCGGCAAACCCGGTCAGTGGTCTGCGCGTAAAGCGCAGATGCTGGCCAAAAAGTACAAAGAGTCTGGTGGAGGCTACAGGGACTAATGGCCCTGAAGAAGTCTCAGAAGTCCCTTAAGAAGTGGACAAAGGAAGAATGGGGGACTAAGTCTGGAAAGCCCTCAACTCAAGGGAAGAAAGCCACAGGTGAACGATATCTTCCAAAAAAAGCTAGGAAAGCTTTGACTGATAAAGAGTATGCGGCTACTTCTAAAAAGAAAAGAGCCGATACAAAAAAAGGCAAGCAGCATTCTAAGCAACCAAAGAAGATAGCTAAAAAAACTGCGAGGCATCGTGAATGAGTTTGACTGATGCAGAAAAAAATCGTTTAAAAAAAGCAGGTGTTTCTGGTTTAAATAAGCCAAAAAGAACTCCCAGCCATCCAACAAAAAAGGGTGTTGTAGCAATAAGAGATGATGGCAAAGTTCGAATTATTAGATTTGGTGACCAAAAAATGGGTCACAATTATTCTGCAGAAGCTAGAAAATCATTCAAAGCAAGGCATGCCAAAAATATAAAGAAAGGCAAGACTAGCGCAGCTTACTGGGCGAATAAACTTTTTTGGTCAGGAAAAGGCGGCAGCAAAAAAAGCCCGCCGAAAAATCAAAAACAAAAATTTGGAGGCAAATAATGGGTTTAAAATTATCAGATGTTTCTCCGGTAGCGTCCCTAATCAAAGGGGAAGGGTTAATAGAGCATGCAGGAATTATTCCATCGTTGCTTACTAGAAGGCAAGATGATAAGCGAGAGGCTAGAGAAAAACTTGCAAAAGAAACTGAGGCTGCAGAAAAATTAAAACTAAAATCAGCTATAGATGGGGCTGCAAAAATGCGTTCTGGAGGGCGAACCAGATCAAAACCCATTGATGGCGTAGCTATTCGCGGAAAGACTAAAGGTCGATTTGTGTAATGGCTACCAGCGGCACATTTGCATTTAATCTAGATCTTGGAGAGGCTATTGAAGAAGCCTTTGAAAGAGCTGGGTTAGAGCTTCGCAGCGGGTATGATTATAAAACCGCTAGAAGAAGCATTGATTTGCTTATGCTTGAATGGCAAAACCGTGGGCTAAATCTTTGGACTGTCAAGTTTAATACTTTAGTTTTAACCCCCGGAACTAACTCTTACACTTTAGATGGAAAAATATTTGATATTGTTGAGGCTTTTCTTAGAACAGATGCTGGGGACACTCAAAGCCAGTTTGATCAAAGCATGTCTAGGATTTCAATAAGCCAGTATTCTCACTTGTCAAATAAGCTTACTCAATCTAAACCTCTTGAGTATTACGTTCAAAGAACGCCAACAGGAATTACTGTAAACCTTTGGCCAACGCCTGATAGCCAAGAAACATATACATTTGGCTACTACTACATGGAGCGGATTGAAGATTCTGGCAAACCTGCAAGTAATAATATGGACATTCCTGCTCGATACCTTCCTTGTTTTGTTGCAGGACTAGCTTATAATTTATCTGTTAAGTATCCAGAGGTTGCTGACAGAGCGGCTCTTCTTAAGGGAGAGTATCAAGAGCAGTGGGATATAGCTTCTGATGCAGCCAGAGAAAAAGCTTCTCTGTTTATTGCACCCGGAGGGTATAAGTTTTGAGCTATGCTAGCGGAAAATACGCTTTTGGTTATTGCGACAGGACAGGGTTTAGATACCCTAAAAAAGATCTTGTAGAGCAAATTGTTAACCAAAGACCAACTGGGCTGCTTGTTGGTAAAGATGTTGTTGACGAAGATCAACCACAACTTCAGTTAGGCAGGGTTCGTGTTGACGATCCTCAAGCATTAAGAAACCCAAGACCTGATCAATCTTTGCAAGAAAGCAGAAAGTTTTTTGCGTGGAATCCAGTTGGCGGCGGCGTTACTGCACTTGGAAGCCGTACTGTTGGATTAGATATTACAGGTCAAATAGGCAATGTAACGGTGGTGACGTAATGGCGTGGACATTTACAACACTTAAGCAAGCTATTCAAGATTATACGCAAAACAGTGAAACAACCTTTGTTAACAACTTATCAGTAATTATTACTCAAGCTGAAGACAGGATTCTTAAATCTGTGCAATTACCGGATTTTAGGAAAAACTCTTTAGGAACAACAACTTCTGCCATTTCTTATTTAGCAACCCCTGATGATTTTTTAGCTCCATACTCCTTGGCTATTGATAATAGTGGCTATGAGTTTTTGTTATTTAAAGACGTAAACTTTATCAGAGAAGCATATCCAGACTCTTCAACTCAAGGAGTTCCAAAGTATTATGGTTTGTTTTCTGATGCCAACTTTATTATTGGGCCCACGCCACAAAGCAATTATGTTGTAGAGCTTCATTATTTTTATAAGCCTGAGTCTATAACAACCTCTGCAGATGGTACTAGTTGGTTAGGGACTAACGCAGAGAGCAGTCTCCTTTATGGTTCTCTCTTAGAGGCGTATACCTTTATGAAAGGAAACCCAGAGCTTATGCAGGTTTATAACACTAGGTATATGGAGGCTCTTGAAAACCTCAAATCCCTTGGAGAAGGCTACAGCACTACGGATAGTTACAGGTCTGGATCTGTGAGGGCGGCTAGATAATGTTTGATATTTCTGTTGGGAGCGTTGGTTCTGTTAGAGTTTTAACAACAAATAACAAAGGTCTTTCTGTAGAGCATTGGGCCGATAGAGCTACAAGCACTATAATATCTGTAGGCGACAAAAGTCATCCGCTTATTTCTGAGCAAGCTGAAGTCTTTAAGGGCCAAATAAAAGAAGTTATTTCTTTTTATATGAAAGAAGCAATCAATAGCAACAAAACAACAATGATTGCTGAACTAGAATCTAAAGGCTATTCGGAAATAGCAGAAATAATAAGGAGTTTATAATGGCCATTTCTCAGGCAATGTGTACGTCATTTAAAAAAGAACTGTTAGAAGCAAAGCACAATTTTACTGCAGCAAGCAATGTGTTTAAGTTGGCTTTGTATACAAGTTCTGCATCTTTGGACGCAGCAACAACTGCTTACACACCTTCCGGAGAATCAAGTGGAAGCGGTTACACTGCAAAAGGAGAGTTTCTAACAAGTGTAACGCCAACAAGTTCCGGGACTACTGGATTTACAGATTTTAACGATCTCACGTTCAGTTCGGTTTCTGTGACGGCAAGAGGCGCAATGATTTTTAATGAGGCAGCATCTGGCGATCCCAGTGTCTGTATATTAGATTTTGGTGCAGATAAGACATCTACTGCTGGAGATTTTACAATTACTTTTCCTACGGCAGATGCATCTAACGCCATTATAAGAATTGCGTAGAATATTAAGTGGCTGATGTCACCGTTGTATTCCAAGGGTGGAACAGCTCTAATCAAGGCTGGGGTGATGGCGGCTGGGGTGAAGATGTCCCTCTTGCTCAAGGAACCTCTGCTCTTGGTTCGGTCACTGTTACAGCGGATGCAAACGTATCTGTTACCGGATTGGTCGGCACATCTGGCCTTGGATCGGTCACGGTTTCTGCTGAGGCAAACGTTTCTCCGTCCGGAGTTTCTGCAACAGGATCGATTGGATCAGTCTCTGTTGCGGCAGATGCAAACGCATCCGCTTCAGGAGTATCCGGTACAGGCGCGATTGAAAGTGTTACGGTCGCCGCGAGCGCAGAAGTTTCTGTCACGGGAGTTTCTGCAACTGGAGCTGTTGGCAGCGTTACGATTACAGCAGATGCAAATGTATCCCCGACAGGTGTGGAGGGTACTGGATCAATCGGCACGGTTTCTGTTTCAGCAGATTCGAACCTTAGCGTTACGGGAGTTTCTGCGTCAGCTTCAGTTGGTACTGTTACTACTTCTGCTAACGCTGATGTTTCGGTTTCTGGAGTTTCTTGTCAAGCACAAGTCGGAACCGTTTTAATTTGGAGCGAAATAAACCCAAATCAAGATGCAAACTGGACTTCCATATCAATAAATCAAACACCAAATTGGCAAGAGGTAGCTTAAATGGCAACTTATGTAAATGATCTTCGCTTAAAAGAGATTGCGACTGGAGATGAAGCAGGAACATGGGGAACTTCCACCAATACTAACCTCGAATTGATTGGTGAAGCGTTAGGATATGGTACTCAGCAAGTATTTAGTTCTGACGCAGACGCAACAACTACCATTGCGGATGGCGCATCAGATCCTGCTCGAGCAATGTATTTTAAGATAACTTCTGCAGTAAGTTTAACTGCGACGAGAACCTGTACGATTGCACCTAATACTGTAAGCCGCGTGATGTTCATCGAGAACGCAACCTCTGGTTCTCAGTCGATTGCAATCTCTCAAGGATCTGGAGCGAATGTCACGATTGCGACAGGCAAGACCGCCGTGGTTTATCTGGATGGTGCTGGCAGCGGAGCTGCGGTAGTTGACGCGATGGCTGGGGTTGATCCCGGTGTTACGGATACGTTGGCTGAGGTGTTGGTTGCGGGGAATACCTCGGGCGGCACTGGCCTCACCATGTCTTCAGGCGATGACCTAACCCTGACCGGCGCAAGCTACAACGTAGTGTGGGACTCTTCAGCCGACTCTTTGACTTTTGCCGACAACGCTAAGGCAGTCTTCGGTGCTGGAGATGACCTACAGATAGGGCATGATGGCTCTGTTTCATTTATTACCGACTCAGGAACGGGTGACTTATACATTCAAGGAAGCTCTGCAATTAGGCTGACTAATCCAGCAGGCAATGAAACTTTCGCAGTGTTTAACGATAACGGCGCTGCCTCATTGTATTACGACAATGGTGTCTCTTTATCCACCACCGCCACAGGCGTAGACATCACGGGTACTCTGGTCAGCGACGGTCTGACTGTTGATGGTGAAGTTTTTGTCAATAACACAGCCGGAACAACTACGGCAGGTTATTTATATAGCGAATTAGATAATTTTGTAATCCGAAGCTACACGTCAGATAAAGACATTATTTTCAAAGGCAACGATGGTGGTTCTCTCATTGAAGCCATGCGGATTGACATGTCTGCTGGCGGCAGCGTCGGGATTGGGACGAGTAGTCCTTCTAGTTTTAATGCTGCTGGTACTGGAATAGTTACTGTTTCTGGAACTGGGACTGGTGCATCTACTCTTGCCTTGTATAGCGGAACTACATCTAGTGGCTTCTTGTATTTTTCCGATGGAACTACTGGGGATGATAGATATCAAGGATATATTGAGTATTCGCATACTAATAATGATATGCGTATAGGGACAGCAGCCTCAGAAGCCATGCGCATCACAAGCGCAGGCAACGTCGGGATTGGACAGTCAAATCCCACATCTCCAAATGGCGCAACTGACTTCATACATATAGGCAATGCAATCAACCAAGATACAAGTATTGTTCTACAGGATGCGGTTGAAATTTGGGAAATTTACCAGAACGATGATTTGTCCTTTTTGTTCGATACTACCAATGTAATGACTTTACAGCGTCTCACAGGCAATGTGGGTATAGGTACTTTAAATCCAGACACTACCCTGCATCTGCAAACACCTAGCGGCACAAAAACAGAATTAAACCTAGCGCAAACAGCGGTTACGAATTACAGACTAAGCATCCCTGCATCTACTGATGCTTTAACATTTGTTTATGGCGCAAGCACAGAACGCA
>Ga0208644_1000134_pt1 | contig 49590 bp, 51 predicted proteins | sample VirMetDEL_Nov_18_FD_184517 | JGI IMG/M metagenome (GOLD analysis project Ga0208644, IMG submission 184517) | Aqueous microbial communities from the Delaware River and Bay under freshwater to marine salinity gradient to study organic matter... | ecosystem: Environmental > Aquatic > Marine >...
TCATACATTATCATCCAGAACCCTATCATTAGCAGCCAGAAAGCCATACGAGTATCTTATCTCGCGAGGACTGGATGATTTCGATATTCTTCGCTGGAAAATGGGCTATTGCCTTGCTGGAGAGTATAGAAACAGGGTAATTGTGCCTTCATTTGACGATGATGGCGATGTAAATTATTTTATCAGCCGCTCGTTTATTGGCGATTCTTATAAATATAAGAACCCCAGAGCATCAAAAGACATCATTTTCAACGAACTTTTCGTTGATTGGGAGTCCGATTTGATACTTGTTGAAGGTGTTTTCGATGCTATTGTCGCCGGAAATGCTGTTCCCATCTTGGGTTCTACATTAAGAGCAGACTCAAAACTGATAAAAAAGATCGTATATCACGATACACCTGTATATCTTGCCTTTGACGAAGACGCACAGAAGAAAGAAAATGCAGTCATTCGTATGCTTTCCAAGTATGATATCGAACTATATAAAATAGACACCACTGGATATGATGACGTTGGTTCTATGTCTCGCCAAATATTCGAGCAGAGAAAGAACAGTGCATCTTTTATTGATGGTGATAACTATTTACTGCTAAATATGTTGGAGGCAATTTGATGAAGATCACACGAGAAAGACTAAGACAGATTATTATGGAAGAAGCCGCACTTGGGAGATATGCATTTCCGAAAGTAGCGGTCACTCCGGATCCAGAAAAGGCGAAAGAAGAAGATACACCACTCGAAAAAGAATTGGCTATCCGTATAAATGCTCACTTTCGCAAGAACTATCCTCTTCGCCAGCAAACAGCAGACCAAATACAAGCCTTAATGTCTGACTATCCCGGTGTTTTTAGAATGTATACCGGCGGCGATGTCTATAGAGGAATGCATGCTCCAGCAGAATTGACAAAAACAATCTTGGTTGATAAATGGAATGTCTTGACACCTCTACAGAGAGGCCAACCCACGACAGATGACGGAGGAGTAGGAGAAGGTGATGTTGTCGGATCTTCTTGGTCTAAGAAGTTAGAAACTCCGGGTTGTTTTGTTGACAAAATGCGTAAACCAGAAAATTATGGTTTTATATTGGTAGCAAGTACAAGTGAAAACAAATTTATCGATGAAGCGCCATTAACCAACTATAAATTCGCCAGTTATGGTAAGCCGGATGCCGTGACAATCGACCCCGGCGAAGAACAGCCGCAGAAACCTGTTGCGGTTGGCGGGAATGAGCGCTGGGCACCAGAAGGATGCGGCGCAAACCAGTATGAAGCAGTCGGCATTGGCCCGATAAAGATGACAAGAGCCATCATTACTAAAATACCTAACGGCGCGACAAAACAAGATGTTCTGGCCGTACTGGGTGGAAGAGTACCAGATTATATCCAATTTACCAACGAAGTAAAACAGCAGTTGGAATCCGCTCCGCAGCAAGAACAGCCAGTAACCGAAAACAGAATGAGAATCACACCAGAAAGACTAAGAGAGATTATCACAGAAGAAGTAAGACAAAAACTTTTGGTTGAGCAGATAAAAAAAGATCTGCTTCAAGAAGGCTTAGTCGATTTTGTCAAAAAGTTTTTTGATGAAGATTACTATGAAAATATGATGAACGATTTGGAAGGTGGCGAAATACAAAAAGTTGCCCCACCACCACAAAAGAAAAAAGATAAAAAACTATTTTTTGATCTTCCCGGTAAAAGAAGAATAATCCAATTAGCTTTAATCGGTCTTTTTGCTGGTGGTGTAGCCGAGGGATTGGGGACATATGCTGATTCTTATGATCCTGCCGAACTGGCAGCAGCAGAGAACATCAGAGATGCAATGGCTGCGGGACAGGAGAATGCACAAAACATAAGTAATTTTATGCAAATGGCTACTGCTGAAGGCGAAACACCGACAGGAGATATATATCAAGATTTAGATCAAATTAGAAATACATATGGGGATAGACTTGAAGCAGCCCCCATTAGTCCGGGTTTTGGAATGATGGCTAATGGAAAAATCGCCAAGGGATTTGCTTATGTTCCGGCTGATCAAATACCTGACGATGAATTATTGCCTGCAATTGGTATGACCAAAGCTGATTATGAATTGCTTTTGAGAATGATCTGGCTAGCCGGAGATTCAGCAGGAGATGAACGCTTGGAACAATATGTCACAGGTGGTGGACGTCGAGGATCCTCAGTATTCTGGTCTTATCATGATGATTTGTACTCGCCTGTTCTTGATGTGCAACATTCTGATGAGGCTACGCAAGAAAAAATGAGAGAATTATATGGAGAAGAAGCCGATCAGTTTCTTTTGCTCCCATTGGAGTGGTCCGTGGCCTATGATCTCCTACAAAAAAGAGCCGCAAGATAAAGAAAATACTTGCCAGCACCATGTTTCTGTGCTATTCTATATGTATGGAAACAAAAAAGATCACAAGATTCGTTAGCAAACTCATGGTGGAAGCCATGATTTTGTACTTTTTCTTTTACTTTTCTATCTTTTTTTGGAGCATGGTATTTTGAAGTTCGCACATATTTCCGACACACACATCAAAAATCTAAAATTTCATTACGAATACAACATAGTTTTCAACAAGCTATACGAAGAACTAAAAAGTCTTGGTGTGGATTACATTATCCACACAGGCGACATCGCCCACACAAAAACACAGATCTCTCCGGAGTTCGTTCAGATGTGTTCCGAGTTTTTTCGGAATCTGTCTGATATTGCCCCGACATATATTATTCTCGGCAACCACGATGGTAATCTAAAAAACAGCAGTCGTCAAGATGCTATCACTCCCATCGTCGAGGCACTAAATCTACCAAATCTTTATTTGCTAAAAGATTCTGGCGAAACACACTTGGACAACAACTTTTGTCTAAATGTGCTTTCTGTGTTTGACCGAGACAACTGGACACAGCCAACAGATACAAATAAAATTAATATTGCTTTGTATCATGGGTCTATTAGCAACTGCAAGACCGATAGCAACTGGACTATGAGTTCTGGCGAAGACGAGATCAGCATCTTTGATCATTTCGACTTTGCTATGCTTGGCGATATTCATAAGACACAGCAAATGGACGATGAAGGTCGCATTTGGTATGCTGGTTCTACCGTTCAGCAAAACCATGGAGAAACAGACAACAAAGGTTATTTGATTTGGGATATCCAAGATAAAAATACTTTTTCTGTAAATCATCACACAATCCCCAATCCTATTCCGTTTTTCACAATAAATCTTACTCCCAAGGGGCAGATGCCTAGAAATATTTCTGTGCCTGAAAATGCTCGTCTGCGGCTCGCCAGCAACAACAATTTGCCTCTACAAGCAATGCATAAGGCACTCGAAGTAGCAAAGCATCGTTTCAAGCCAGAAAGTATTACTTTCTTGAACCGAGCAGCAGGAGAACGAGGAAGTGTTACAGAAGTCGATGACCGCTTCAAGAACGAAAACCTACGAGATATTAAAGTTCAAGAGCGAATTATCGCAGAGTATCTGGAAGAGTTCGAAGTTGACGACGACACCATCAATGCCGTTTATGAACTAAATAAAAAATATAATCGCATCATCGAAGAGTCGGAAGACATTTCCAGAAATGTAAATTGGAAACTCCGCCAGTTCAAGTGGGACAACCTTTTCAACTACGGCAAAGACAACAGCATCAACTTCGACAACTTGGGCGGTATTATCGGCATCTTCGGTAAGAACTTTTCTGGTAAGAGTTCCGTTATTGATGCCGCACTATACACGATGTTCAACACAACTTCCAAGAACGAACGGAAGAACCTCAATATCATCAACCAGAACCAGAATACTTGTAATGGCTATATCGAGATTGAGGTTGGCACAGATATTTACAAAATTACCAGAACATCAGAGAAATATACCAAGCGTCTAAAAGGCGAAGAAACACTAGAAGCCAAAACAGATCTAAACTTTGAGAAGTATGATATGATTACAGGCGTAACCACTTCTCTAAACGGCACCACCCGCATGCAGACGGATGCAAATATTCGCAAGACCTTCGGCACCATTGAAGATTTTTCTATGTCCTCATTGGCCTCACAGCACGGAGCATTTACATTTCTAGACGAAGGATCTACCAAGCGAAAAGAAATTATTGCTAAGTTTCTTGACTTGGAGTTGTTTGATAAGAAATTTAAGACAGCAAAAGAAGACTTTGTTGGCTACAAAGCACTTATTCGCAAGAACGAGAACCGAGACTTTGATACAGAAATCCAAAACACTTTGGATAATGTAAAAGAATTAAAAGCATCCTCAAAGCAAAACGAAGCCCGTTGTCGTGTTCTGGCAGCAAGTCTGTCGTCCCTAAATGCGGAACTAACAACTCTACAAACACAAATCGATAGTTTGCCATCAGAGATTATTGATATTGGTAAGTTGCTAAACTCCAAGGAAGAAGCAACAAATGTCATTTCTTTGCTACAAGAAAGCATTGCTACAGATATAAACAACATCCGTACAAAGGAAGATCGACTACAAAAAGCACAAACTTTCTTGTCTGCTATTGATATTGGAGAGTTGAGAGCAAAGAAAAAGACTGCTGATGACCTACGAAACACAGCAAAGGGCCTAAAGTCAGAACTTGACGATATTGATAAGAAGCGACAATTGCTCGGTAGTATTCCTTGCGGAAGTGACTTTCCAACTTGCCGTTTCATCAAGGATGCTCATGTTTCTGTTATGAATGCTCAAACCGTCGAGAGCCAACTAAAACATGCTCTCGATACTTACCGCTCTCTCAAGATTGATGAGGTGGATACACGACTAACTCAATACAACGAAATCGAAACTCTATCCACAACTTTGGATAAGGAAATCTCAAATCTAAAACTAAAGGTTGAGAGAACCCACAATACAAAGACAAGCAAAGAGTTCGATTTGCGAGAGATCGACATCAAGATCAACGAGTACAATCAAAACAAAGAAGTCATCGAGAACCTACAAGAACTACTATCACAAAAGAAAAGCACAGAGAAGCAAATTAAAAAAGCAGATGCAGAGGTAGATAAGTGCGAAAAGAGTAACATTACACTCTATAAGAACATCGGCTCCGCAGAACAGAAACTACAAACCATCAGAGAAGAGAAAGAAGCACATCAAGCACTAATGCGCGAGTATTCTGCTTGCGACCTATTCCTTCGCTGTATGCATCCAAATGGTATTGCTTATGATATTATCAAGAAGCGAATCCCAGTTATCAACCAAGAGGTCGCAAAGATCTTGGCGAACATTGTAGATTTCGAAGTATTTTTTGAGAGCAATAACAATAAACTTGATATTTTTATTAAGCACCCATCACATGACCCACGACCTATCGAAATGGGTTCTGGTGCAGAAAAGACAATGGCGGCTATTGCGATAAGACTGGCTCTACTTAGTGTTTCATCGCTTCCAAAGGCGGATATTTTTATTTTAGATGAGCCGGGAACTGCTTTGGACGAAGAAAATATGGAGGGCTTTATTCGTATCTTGGAACTAATTAAGGTATATTTCAAAAACGTTCTATTGATCTCGCATTTGGATTCACTTAAGGATTGTGTAGACATGCAGATCGTTATTGAAAAAAATAAAGGATATGCGAGGATAAATCAATGAAACTTATTATGGAAAGCTGGAAGAGATTTGTAAATGAGGAAGCGGATCCCAATAAACTAGATCCCAATATGTTCCCGCTCAAATTGTCTGACGTCGAGCCAAAACGTGCTAATTTCTTGTCGAGAACAGGCACAAAAGACGAGCTAGCCCCGGATGATCAAATTAAAGTTGAGCATAAACCAGAAGGCATTGCACCAGTTCAGCAGCTTAAGCCTTCACAATCTAGTATGAATATTGGCAAAGCTTTGGCTATGGCTTTAAATATGATGTGGGATGGACACGCAATTAGCGCCGGGGGAGATCTAGGTGCTTTTATTAGTGAAGACGGGTATATTATGGATGGTCACCATCGATGGATTGCGACTGCTATGATCGATCCAAGTCTTCAAGTTGGTGGATATTTAGTACATTTTCCCGGCGAAAAACTAGTTCCTGTTTTGAATGCAATGACAAAAGGCATGTTTAGGGTCAAACAAGGCAAGCCCGGTACTGGCGGCTTTGACCAATTCGTTCCCGAAAAAATTAAACAAACTTTGCTAGCCTATGCCAAAAACGGAAAAGCTTGGGGTATGAAAGCAGAAGATGTTATGGAGGTTTTGGAAAAATTTACAGGCCAGCAGGGAGAAGCCGCTGTAGAAGCCGCTGCGAACAAAATGGCTCAAAATGTACAGACATTAACAATGGAAACACCTCCTTGGGCCCCTGCACGCCCAGATATGCCTGTTATTGATGGTGGTAAGAGGGTGAAAAAAGCCGCCGATGCTCTACAAAAAGGCCAAATTAATGTCAATCCGCCTTACAAGCCAGCGAGAGATCCTAATCTATAGTTAAAAAGAGACTAAGAATAACAAGCTAGAAATATGAACTACTCTTTTGACTACGACAATACTCTTATCAAGTATAAGGGTATTCGAGATTCAGAAGGTAAACTAATAGATGTGATATACGACGGCCCTCATTACGAAAACATCTCAATATTGAGAAAGTTGTCTGATGAGGGTCATACCATTTATATTATTACCTCACGAATCGAATATGACCCAATCGATTTTAAATTTGATTGGGATACCAGTCCTTTGCCACAAGAAACAATAAAAAACTTAAACTTGCCAATAGAGGCAGTTATTTATACTAATGGTCGCAAAAAACTTGAAAAGCTGTTGCTACACAAAATAAAAAAACACTGGGATGATGACATAAAGGAGTGCGAAGAGATATTTAAGTATAACAACCTTTCATATCCAAAGTCTATTGGACATCAAATTGAATGCTGTTTGGTTGATGTTGAAGAAGGCTTAACTGTTGGATTGAGAGAAAAATTTATGAGGTTAGCAAAACTATGAGCATCAATATGAACACTGATTTACTTTGGAAAATATTTACCGTTATTTTGGGTACTTTGATTATGCCTTTGGCTGGATGGGTCTGGAGCACAAATGTACAGCTAGCAGAACTACAAAATGATCTTAGTCACCTAGAGACACAAGTAGATACAGTTCAAGAAGAAATGAAAAAAGTTGATGATGTTGCACTAACCTTAGTCGGTGTCGAAAGAGACATCCAGCATGTAAGAGAAATCCTCAATCGTATTGAGGAGCTAATCGTACAATGAGTTTCTTTTTAATTTCTTTGTTATTGGTTGATTTAGAAGATTCTTCTATGATGGAAACAGAAGCTATGGCTATTCAGCTTTATTTAGAGGATTTATTAGGTCATGAAAAACATTGTCCTCAAATTGAGTGGGAACAACCCGATATTGAAGTTTATAAAGAAACTTTGGTTTCCCATTTGCCAGAGGGTTGTGTTCCACAAGAAGAAGCCCAAGAACCAGAAGGTGAATCAGATGAAAATCAGCAAGGCTAGAATAAGAAAAATAATATTAGAAGAAATCAATAGAAAACTTTTAATTGAGAAAAAAACTGTTTTAGATCCCTCTGAATATGGTGCGATGATGGAGACTGCCTCTGGCGAAATGGATATTCATGTCTACAAAATAAATAAAGATAATGATACCGACCAGATCGAAGTTATTGGAACCATCACTCTAAGCAAAACTGAAGAGCCTTGTATTCCCAGAACTTATCAAGTAGATTCTATCGCGGTAAAAGAAGCCTATCATGGAAAAGGCATTGGTTTAGACCTTTACCGTTTTGCTATGGGTATTTTGGATAAGCGAGGATATGGTATTACATCTGACCACAGCAGCGGAACAAAACAAAAGGCAACAGAGTTTTGGGTTCGTTTAGGTTCTGATGCCGATAGGAATGCTGGCTTGGCTTACAAGAGACAGACCGATATGGGTAATGATACTTTCGATTATGACGGAAGCACACCAGATCCAAATGATGATTGTGAATCTGTTATGCTTAGTGGAAACAATGCTACGGATCATAGTTTCCGTATCAACCCTTCCGAGGCTGGTTCTGCTCGCAGCCAACTTATGCAACTTATGAAAAATCATATACTTATAAGAAGGGAATTCGAAAGAGGCCAAATCAAAGTTTCCAGTTTGAGAAGCCTAAGTGCAAGTGTATTGGAGAGATACATTATAAAAGAAGCAACAAAAGTCTTTATTGAAGAATACGGAAAAGCAGCATAGGAGTTTGTATGTCTAACGACGAGTTTTCATTTATGCCCCCAGCCGAGGCACCACCACTCTTTAACCAAGAAGAGGACAATTTTGACGAACAGGTGGCAGCAGAGGATTTTGGAATGGTTGAGGATTTTGGCCTTCAGATGGAGTTTTCCGATGAAGACCTCCTCCCTCAAAATACCGCTCCCTCTTCGTTAAATATTGGTTTCGTGGGTGTCGGTGGTGGAGGCAACAAAATGGCACATGCCATGATAGAGATTGGTTTTACCAAAACTCTATTGGTTAATACAACAGGCAAAGACATCCCAAGAGGTGTTGGAGAGAAACATGTAGTATTGATCCCCGATTCTGACGGAATCGGTAAAAACACACAATACGGTAAAGATGTACTATCACAGAATGGTGCTGTTGTTGAAGATGCCCTTAGAATGCGACTAGGACATGTAGACTGGCTGTTTGTTTTTGCTGGCGGTGGTGGCGGTACTGGATCATCTGTTACAGCATTACATCCAGTATTTGAGAGATATATGACCTCTATCCAAGCAAGCGGCAAAGTTATTTATGTTGTATCTTGGCCGACAGCACAAGAAAAGCTAAACCCAACAATTGCTCGTAATGCTCTAACACTTATCAACGATGTATCTGGTTATCCGCATATCGTTCTTGACAACGAGCGATCAACGAGACTATTGAGAAACCAAGTTGGTATGCTTGGTATGTATCCAATGGCGAATACTCAGTTCGGTAAGATGCTCGCTCAGATTTTAAAACTATCCACAGAAGTATCACCTATCCAGTCTTTCGATTCTCGTGACTTGGAAACTTGCTTGGGTAATGATGGAAGGGCATTTTTTGGTTCTACAATGGTAAAAGACCCGACAGGGGCAAATTTAGGCTCAGTTATTATGCATAACTGTATGAACCGCTCATCTTGTCCTCCACCAAAAGGCAAGGCAGCAGCGGGTTCTTTGATACTTGTCGTATCCGAAGAGATGGTTGCTGACCCAAGAATATCTAAACAATTAGAATCAGCCATCGCTTTTGTCGGTGGCCGTTGCGAAACACTTTTCTCCGGTGTTTATGTTCGCAAAAATGTACCCGGTCTTATTGCGATACTATCTATGAATGGTATAGAAAGAGGGAAATAGTGTGAAAATCTCAAAAGAAAGATTGATGGAGATCATAAAAGAAGAAATCGAAGCGATAGAAGAGGAAGAAAAAAATAATCCTTGGGCTATTTGCACGGCTTCTGTTGGTCGAGAAGACAAAGAAAAATATGAGAAGTGTGTAAAAAGTGTAAAGAAAGATAACAAAGAGAGGTAAAAATGATGGAAGAAATGAAAGAAGCCGCAGCAGGCAAACTAGATAAATTTACAGAGAAGATCATTTCTAGAAAGTTTCTAGTATGGATCTCGGCTACAACTCTAATGGCTTATGGCCTATTGGATTCGGCTGACTGGGTAGTTATCTCAGGTCTATATCTAGGCGGTCAGTCTGTTATTGATGGTATCGTAAAACTTAAGGGCCTTGGCCCTAACTAAATTATCAGGAGACAAAACAATGAGTATTACAAAAAAAGAATTGAGACAGATTATCAAAGAAGAAGTTTTAAAAGAGTTACGGCGGATAGATGAGAGAGAATCGTATATACCACAATATACGGGTGTTGCTTATGGGGCAAGGGAATCAAAGGCGGAAGGACTCATGGATAAAATAAAAGCAGATTTAAAAGCTCTACAAAAAATTGAAAGAGGAAGCGCGGTCAGCAGGTTTATGAAAAAGAGCGAACGAAGCAATTATTTTGATAAGATTATAAAAAATGGCCGAGGCTTCGAAGACCTCATGTGCGGACTTGGGGGTTGCAAAGGCGCAGCCCGGCCCCTCGACATTAGTGATTTTTGGATTGGAGTATATAATCCGAAAGGAGGTAATGTATATGCGGTCTATGCTGTTTGGGATATGGATGACCTCCCAGAGGAAATGAGACATCCTAAACCCGGAGGTTCAACTAGGCCGATAGACCTCAAAACATTTCAGAAAATGCTTTAGAAACTTGTTTCCAGAATTCAAACAAATAATGCAGTATCTTTGTTTCATAAAAAAGCATTGGAAAGAAATACTTTTAATTTTACTTTTGGTTGGCTTTGTGCTAAGATCTAAGCATGAGGCCAATCAAGTACGTCTTGCACATTCAGCGACAGAAGCCGCACTACAAGAAGAAATAGAAATGCTAAAAAGTATTCATGCTGACGAAATAGAGCAAAGAGAAAAAGCTTTGGAAGAATATAAAGAAAGCATGAGAGTTCTAGCAGAAGAATACAGAAGAGCATTAGAAGAAATTTCTAGATTGAGATCAGAACAAAAAGAACAATATATAGAAGACTTCTCGCAAGACAAAGATGCTTTGGCTGAAGCAATAATGATAAGATACGGATTTACTTATGTTCCTTAGTTTTTTACTGATATCAACAGCAATCGCTGATGATACTTTTACTTTTCTCTCAGAAGGCCAACCCGCGCCTTTTGAGGGAACTTTATTTAACCCCAGCGCCACCGCAGAGTTGTTGGTTACAGCAGAAGAGTTTGAGGCACAATGTATTTTAGAAACCGAATATCAACTTGACATTCAAGGAACGGAGTATAAATTACATTTAGATAACCTAACTGCGAGCCACGATGCAGCAATAGCCAGACATCAGCAAACAATCATCACACAACAAGCTAAGATTGACGAACTGCAAACAATTATAAAGTCAAACTCTGGTCAAAGCAAATGGTTATGGGCTGCTGCTGGTGCTGTGATCGGCGCTGGTACAACTTATGGTGCTTACAGGCTGTTCAATGAATAAAAAAGATCCAAACACATTAGCAGCTATCGAACAAGCGATAGCAAAGAAATACGGCAAGGAAGCAATACAGAACCCTAATGCAAATTGGGATGAAGAAAAAGAAAAGCAATACTTGTCGGAGATGAAAGATATGTATGCCAAAGTTCGCAACCATGAGGATTCTGGTGAAAAAGTAGACATGAATGGCATTAAAGTATCAAAAAAACTATTTAATAGAGATTCACTTGGTATATGTCCTGTTTGTAGTTCTATGCCGAAGCGAACCACTGACGATGTTTGTATGTTAAAGTTTGACTGCTGTAGTCGCTGCTATGTACAATATGTCGAAGGTCGCGAAGAAAGATGGTTGTCTGGTTGGAGGCCGAACAATGAAATTAACAACTGAAAAATTGAGACAGATTATTAAAGAAGAGCTAGAGCAAATGGGAAATCCTGAGTATGACGGTGAGGCTTCCATGATGAAGTCACAGTTATACAAGATTTCTAACTATGCTAGAGAGCTACATAATATGATTGGCGACAACGACAACCTACCAGAGTGGATGCAATCTAAAATCGCTCAGATCGATCAGATGATCGGATCTGTAAAACATGCACTAGAATACGATCAAGTTTCCGGTGACTACGAAGAGAACCAATAAGGAATAATAAAATGGCAACTGTTTATGAAATTGTACAAGGACTATCCCAAGCCGCAGCAAATGCTTACGACGGAGCACTAGACGAAGACGGCAAGCCACTATTGGCTGGTCTTCGCCGTGAGGAAGGAAGCCCACTACTTGACAAGCGAGTTATGGATGGCTTCAATGTTCGCTTTATGGGGAATATGATGTGCCTATCATATCATTCAGAGGTACAACTCAAGGAAGTATATGCCAATGGTTTCGAAGAAGATGTCGAGAGACAGATGAACGAGATCGTAAAATTCCTTAGAAAAGAATACTCCAAGATCACTGGCGAGTCTGTCGCTCTTACCAAAGAAGGCGAAATTGATATTTTTGTTGAGAACTCCACCAGAGTTCGTTCTTGGTTTACCGCTAAACTAAACTATAAGGTTGGTGGTTTAGACGAGCAGATGGCTGTTGCTGTTGAATCCACCGATAGACTTGATAACAACTGGAAGTCATTCTTAGATCAAGGTGGTTGGAATGGCTCTGGCGGCAAACGCCCACAAAATGATACTCGTAAAAAATAAATGAATGACTTTCCAACTAAACCGAAAACAGCGTGTCCAAGAGATATTGAAGTGTGGCAAAGATCCGTCATACTTCCTTAAGACATATGCCCGTATCTCTCACCCGCTGCATGGTTTAGTTCCGTTCAAAACTTACGATTTTCAGGATGATCTTCTCAAAGACTTCAATGACTATCGTTTCAATGTTATTCTAAAAGCCCGTCAGTTAGGTATTTCTACCATTACTGCCGGGTATGTTGTTTGGATGTTACTTTTCCACCGAGACAAGAACGTCTTGGTTATGGCTACTAAATTTTCCACAGCAGGAAACTTGGTAAATAAAGTCAAGAAGATTATGAAGAATCTTCCAGACTGGTTGCGTATAGCCAATATCGAAATCGACAACAGAACTTCATTTGTATTATCAAATGGTTCGCAGATCAAAGCCTCTTCAACTTCCGGCGATGCTGGTCGTTCAGAGGCTCTTTCTCTTTTGGTTCTTGACGAGGCAGCACACATTGAGGGTCTTGAAGAACTATGGACTGGTTTGTATCCTACACTATCTACAGGTGGTCGCTGTATTGCCCTTTCCACACCCAACGGGGTAGGAAACTGGTTTCATAAAACTTGTACCGATGCGGAGGCAGGGGCAAATAATTTTCACCTCACAAACCTCCCGTGGAATGTTCATCCTGATAGAGACAAAGAATGGTTTATAAAAGAAACCAAGAACATGTCGAAACGACAAATCGCACAGGAGTTGGAGTGCAACTTCAATACTTCTGGTGAGACTGTTATCGACGGCGACGATATTGAGTGGCTACTATCACAAGTCAAAGAGCCAAAGTACAGAACTGGCTTTGACCGCAACTTCTGGATATGGGAAGAGTACGACCCTTCTTGTAACTACCTAATGGTCGCTGATGTCGCAAGAGGTGACGGAGAAGACTATTCTACATTCCATATCATCCAGTTGGAAACTCTATCTGTTATTGGCGAATACCACGGAAAACCAAACCCAGATCTATTCGCCACTATGATAAACCAAATTGGTCGAGAGTTTGGGAATGCTATGTTGGTTGTAGAAAATAATAATATTGGTTTTGCTGTACTGGATAAACTTATCGAAGCACAATATCCCAATCTTTATCACTCTATCAAATCAACACACGAGTATATCGAGCAACATGTAGCAGATACTATCACAAATTCTGTTCCCGGCTTTTCCACCAGCATGAAGACCCGGCCTCTAATTATAGCCAAATTAGAGGAGTTTATAAGAAATAAACTAATTAAGGTATATTCGACTCGTACCATCAACGAAATGAGAACTTTCATTTGGAACAATGGTAAGCCACAGGCTATGAGAGGATATAACGATGATTTGGTTATGGCTCTCGCTATTGCCTGTTGGGTTCGGGATACAGCACTGCAAGCAAATGCCAGAGATCTAAATTATCAAAAAGCCTTCGCCGATGCCATCATTACCAGCAAGACAACCTTTAATACACAAATAAAAGGGCAAAGGGGCTATAAAAGAAACGAACTTTTTGATAAAATGACGGAAGCCGAAAATCTATATTCACAATATAGTTGGATTATAAAGTGAGAAAATAAATGCCAAGAAACAACGGGAGAAATCCCACAAACCCACAATCAGAACTTTTCAAAGCCCTAACAAGAATGTTTTCAGGGCCTATTATCAATTATCGTTCGCAGTCTGGTCGCCGTATCAGAAAGCAACATTTAGATAAGTATAGTTCCAGATTCAAGTCTGCTTCCGGTCAGCAGTTCAAGAAGTCTATCTATAACCCTCTTGATAATATCGCTACTGCCGCTATTGCTAACCAACGAAGAGTGGAGAGATATGTAGATTTCGATCAAATGGAGTACATGCCTGAGATCGCATCATCGTTAGATATTTATGCTGACGAAATGACCACTTATTCCGACTTACGACCAATGCTAAATATTCGTTGTCCCAACGAAGAAATCAAAGCAGTTCTAACCATTCTTTTTGATCAGGTGCTAAATGTTCAGTACAATCTATTCGGTTGGAGTCGCACTATGTGTAAGTACGGGGATTTTTTCCTTTATCTTGATATTGATGATAAATTCGGAGTCAAGTCAGTAATTGCTCTTCCACCACAGGAACTCGAAAGACTCGAAGGACAAGATGCGACAAACCCCAACTATATCCAATATCAGTGGAACTCTGCTGGTATGACCTTCGAGAACTGGCAGGTCGCTCACTTCCGTATTCTTGGTAACGATAAGCAGATCCCATACGGAACTTCTATCCTCGAACCTGCTCGTCGTATCTGGCGACAACTAACACTTATGGAAGATGCGATGATGGCTTATCGTGTCGTTCGTTCTTCCGAGAGAAGAGTGTTTAAAATTGATGTTGGTGCTATTCCGCCACAAGATGTCGAGCAGTACATGCAAAAGATCGTCGGCCAGTTAAAGCGACACTCTGTTGTAAATCCCGACACTGGCCGTGTAGACTTACGATACAACCCAATGTCTATCGAAGAGGACTATTTTATTCCTGTTCGTGCTGGTTCTGTTACTGATATTCAGTCTCTTGCTGGCGCACAGAATATCACAGCCATCGACGATATCAAGTATCTTCGCGACAAGTTGTTCTCTGCTCTCAAAGTTCCCCAGTCTTACTTGACTATGGGCGAAGGTGCAACAGAAGATAAAACAACACTCGCAGCCAAAGACATTCGTTTCGCTCGCACCATTCAGAGACTACAGCGAGTCATCATTGCAGAACTAACAAAGATTGGTATTATCCACCTTTATACCCTTGGTTTCCGTGGCGATGATCTTTTGAGTTTCGACCTACACCTAAATAACCCAAGCAAGATCGCAGAACTACAGGAACTCGAACATTGGAAAACCAAATTTGATATTGCTGCTTCTGCTACAGAAGGCTACTTCTCTCGTCGCTGGATTGCCGAAAATATTTTCAGCATGTCTCATGATGAATTTATCCGTAACCAGAGAGAAATGTATTATGATAGAAATCACGATGCTAAACTCCAGCAGGTTGCTGAAGAAGCAGCCGCAGGAGGTGGCGGCGGTGGTGGTGACCTAGATCTAGGTGGCGGTGGTGACTTAGATCTAGGTGGCGGTGGAGACTTGGATCTTGGCGGCCCTGAAGAAATGCCTGCTGTTGATGCTGGTGGCGAAGCCGCTGCTGCTCTTGGAGGCGGGGATGAAGGCGGTGGCGGCGGAGACGACTCGGCACTACTCGCAGTCCCTCCCGGCTCCCGTAACTCTCCTCGTCTAACCCCCGGAGCAAAGGGCAAAGTATATTATCCCAAGAAGGTCGATAGGCGAAATGCTGGTGCAAGAACCCGACATTTCGATAGTCTAAGAGCATCAGAAAAAAGCAGCAACACAACCAGAAATGTATTTCCCGGTGCCGAGATAAATACCCTTGCAAAGCCCACAAGTGTAAGCGCGGGTATTTATGCCGAAGGTGAGACTATTTATAATGAGGCAGAGCAAAACGAAGAACGCAAGTTATTCGAGATCAACGATTCTTTGCGAAATTTGTTGTCTGACTTAGATAAAAAAGAAAAACTTCTAACGGAATAAAATCATGAAAATTAAGCATAATAAAAAGAGAAATACCGCTTTTGTTTATGAAGCATTGGTAAGAGAAGCAACAGTAAGTATCATCAAAGAAGATGTCGCCAGAAAAGATAAAGTTGTTTCTATTATCAAGAAGCATTTTGGAGCAGACACCTTACTATACAAAGACTTGGAATGTTATCGTTCTTTGTACGAAGAAAAGTTTCCAAATAAACAATTGGCTGGCAGAGTTCTCAATGAAGTCAAAATGCAGAAGCGATTGATTGACCCCGATGGTTTATTCCAGCAGCAGACAGAACTTATCCACGATATCAACAAAGACCTAAGCCCAGACCTTTTCAATAACTTTGTTCCCAACTATCGTTGCTTGGCTACTATCGAACAGATTCTTTCTTTCAAGACTTCTCCAAAAAATAAGATTATGCTTGAGAATCAGATTATGAATGATCTTATCATCGTAAAAGAAGCCACAACGGATATGCCTACCATCGATAATCTAACTTATCGCCAGTCCGTCAAGCTATTCAACGAGAAGTATGAGAATCAACTGCTAAAAGAACAAAAGAACCTTTTGACTTTTTATGTTACTTCCTTCTCCGACAATGGCCTACAACTAAAAATGTATCTCAATGAAGAGATCGGCAGACTAAAAGAAAAGCTAGTAGAAGCCAGAGAAGTACCTTGTATTCTAGAAGACAAGGATATGCTAGCAAAGACCAACAAGATCATCGAGAAACTAAATGGCTTTGCTAAACAAACCATCAGTGAAAATGTCTTGCTTACGGTTCTAAAAACCCAGTCCTTAGTACAGGAGATCTATAATGGCGATAACAATTAGAGTTGGCGATAGAGCCAATAGAAAACTAGTAACTCTAGAAATGGATGTCCGTAAAAGTCTCAACGGAGATCTAATGATTTTTGATCACGGAGACATCGACATCGTACTTTCTTCTTCCAAGAATAAAGTTATTGCCTTTCCAAAAGAACAGATCTCTGATTATGTTTATGGCGCACAGAACCGACTATTCGCTTTTTTACGAAAGCGTGGTGTTGTAATTGCCGAAAGCATCCGGGCTGGATCTTTCTACGGCTCTTTTGAGGCCAAACTTGAAGCACCACTAAACGAAGATGTTAGTGCAGCTAAAATGGCTTTGGTAAATATCAACGAGTTTATCTCAGAAGAACGCCCATACTTTGAGGCTATGGATGTATTCGTAGCCGAAACCGAATCCGATTATGTAGATCCAGATGCGGAACACTCTACCGAACTTGGCGAAGTTCCACAAGCATCCGAGAAGGGTTCTATGAGATATGTTCGCGACACGGCGGCTCACTATCTCTATACATTTGAATAAGGAATATAAAAAATGTCTAAAGATATGAAACTAATAATGGAGAACTGGGATAGGTTTGTTATTCAAGAACAAACTCTTGAGCCTGCAACTATTTTCAAGGTTGGCGATTTGTTGGAATATATTAAGGGTATAGAGGCAAAAGGCCAAATGCAAAAAGTGTTTGGAAAATTTGCAAAACCCGTTGCTGTTACTCTTGGTGCCCTCGCTGGAATGACAGTAGCAAACCCTGTTGGTGGTGCGGCTGTTGGCTTGGGTGCTGAACAAATTACAGGCGCAGCACTAGCCAAACTTTTAGGAGCTTCTGTTGTTGCTTTTTCCAATCTAGATGACTCAACGCCACATCCACCCGGAAGCGCCGCTTTCTATTTTGATATGAACGATCAGATGCAGTTATTTTTCAGGCACTTGGAGACAAAAGGCAAGGATTTAAAAAACCCTAGCGAAGCTGAAAAAATAGTTCTAGACCAAATGATCAAGAAGATAAAAGACGGCTTAGATACAGATAGTTATGCCATGAGCGACGACTTAAGCACAATTTTTGGCAATATGAGAATAACCAACGTTGCACAAAATGTAGGGCGACAAGGCCGCCTAGGCGGAAAAGTAGACTTAGCTCCCATTAGTAATCCCTAATGCAACTCTTATTATTCATACTCATAGCCTATGGACTAACACAAATTTTAGTATATAGCGATATGCCTATACTAAAAAAACTACGACCTACAAAAGAAGCACTACACGGCTACGGAAAGGTTTTTCATTGCCCTATGTGTATGGGCTTCCATGTGGGCTGGTTTTTATTGTTGCTTTCTCCTTGGACTGAACTATTTAACTATGAACTGACCTTTCTAAATATGTTCTTATTTGGTTGTTTGTCTTCCGGAACTAGTTATATTTTGAATATGGTATTCAGTGATTCGGGAATTCAGTTCTCACAAAACATAGAAATGTCTAAACCAACATTGATCGAGGATTCACAAAATGAAGATTTCTAAACAAAGACTCTTACAGATTTTAAAAGAAGAAATGCAAGAAGATCCAACAAAGTTAAAGAGTGGTACAATTAGTACAAGTGATTGGTTAAAAAGAAGCAAAGAAAATGTTGCTATGGGCGATAAAGAATATACCGCAGCAGAGAGAAAATTTGTTGCCGATATTCAAGATTACTTGGCGAAATTGGCTGCGGCTCCGGGTATCGATTTACCACAGCACAAAAGTACACTAGAACAAATTTTAAAGTTATTACAGCAACGGATTGCCTCTAAAGCAGATAATCCAGAAGCAGAAGCAGGAGAAGAACAATGAACAACTATCTAATGTCTAAATGGGGACTCCAGCCAGTCCGACTATGTAAGAAAGGCTGTTAGCTCGCGCCGCTAGCGGCGGCAATTGTTTTAATAGGAAAAGGTTATGTCTAAAAAACTACTAAGAGAATACTATGCATTGTGCGACGGCAATACATGTAAAGACCTTCTTACCGAAGAAGAGAAAAGATTTATCTCCAATGGCGGTATGATCCTTACAGGTGTCATGCAAAAATCTGACACTCGTAACGGAAACGGAAGAGTTTATCCACATAATGTATTAATGCGCGAAATGAAGAACTACCAGAAACTAGTTAAAGAAAGGAGAGCACTAGGAGAACTCGATCACCCCGATGATTCAGTAATTAACCTAAAAAATTGTTCTCACATGATTACAGAAGTATGGTGGGACGGAAATGCCGTTATGGGAAAAGCTAAAGTACTCGATACACCGTCTGGTAAGATACTTCGTTCTTTGGTTGATTCTGGCGTTACTCTTGGTATATCTTCTCGTGGTATGGGTTCGGTCAATGAGGTAAACGGAGATACAATCGTTGAAGATGATTTTCAGTTGATCTGTTTTGACTTTGTATCCGAGCCTTCTACTCCCGGTGCTTTTATGATGAAAGAAGCAAAAGAATATAAAAACAATGTATTTACCAAGGCAGATAAAATTAACCGTCTACTCAATGAGGTATTAGATGAAGCAGAGTGATCTAAAAAGAATGTTGAAGCCACTTATCAAGGAATGCGTCAAAGAGATGATCCTTGAGGAAGGGCTATTAACCAACATTGTATCAGAGGTTGCTGCTGGAATGCAAGGACAGATTATCACAGAAACCCGTCGTCCTGCCCCGCAGGACAACTCTGAGGACTTACAAATAAAGCAAAAGTCCGTAGAGGCTCGTAAAAAATTACAAGAGCACAGAAGAAAGCTCATGGATGCTATTGGAAAAGATTCTTACAATGGTGTTGATATTTTTGAGAATGTAGAGCCTACGAAACCACAGGCAGCAACTCCAAGAGCGGGTGCGGTTGATCTTGGAGATCCCAGCGATTCCGGTGTAGATATTAGTTCTATTCTGGGGAATGCATCAGACATATGGAAGGCATTAAAATGAAAGGTACGAATGTAAAAGTTACTGAGCGAGAGTGTCGCGGTAATGTAGAACGAATGATTCGCAGATTTATTAAGAAGACAAAGAAAGAGAAAATTATAGAATCAGTGAGAGATCGCCAATACTATGTTAAACCTTCTGATGTCCGTCGTGCAAAAAAGCGAAAGGCAAAGCGTCTTCATGAAAAAGAGATGCAAAAGCAAAGAGCAGCAGAAACACGCAAAAACTAATAAAAGATACTATTTAAGAAGGACAAGGGAGTAATAATATGAGCGGTATTTCTTGGAAAATGGATGTTGGAGTCAATCACGTTCCAGCATATCAGGTCAGCGGAAGACCTTTTGCAAAAGGTAATGTAGATGCCAGTTCTGCTGTAGCAGTACAGTTTCCTTATGTTACCAGATGGTTTCAAGTGACGAACAGATCCGCAAATCCAATCAAACTTGGTTTTTCCGAGCTTGGGATTGGCGGCACAAATTATATTCGTGTCGATGCATCTGGCTCTTCTGGTTACGGAGTTTCCGAGGTTTACGAACTTAAGGTTTCGGAAATTTGGCTATTGGGCGGAAATGGTATCGATGTAATGGCTGGTCTTACTTCCATTTTACCAGACAGAGTTTCTGGTTCTATCGGGCCTTCGTGGTCTGGTTCGGCAGGAGTAGGATGATAAATGGCTCAGTGGGGTTGGGCATATATTAACTGCTCTAGCAGTTCTGGTGGGTCAGGTCAAGCTGCCGGCCCCACCGGGTCTTTACAGTTTCTAACTGGTGCCAATGCCACTAGTGGTTCTGGAAATTTAGTATTTTATACCGCTTCTTACGGTGGTTTAGCAGCCAACACAATGGTTCTTACTGGAACCATGATTATAGAAGGGACAATCACAGCTAGTTCTTTTGTTGTAGATGAAACTAATGTTGTATCTGGATCTACTATCTTTGGTAATAGCGATGATGATACTCATTTGATCACTGGAAGCCTGTATGTCGGGAATACTACTGCCGATACTACTTTTCAAGTATTGCCTGCCACAAGCCAATCTATAACAATGGGTATGCGATACAACTATCGTTCGGTAACTTCCACAGGTCTAACAGCATCTTCTGGAGATTATATTATTGGTTTCGGAGGATCTGGAGATATAGAATTTAGATTGCTTTCTGCTTCTGTTGCGGGTTCTGGTTCAGTGGTAGTAATTAAAGATGAGTTAACGACAAGGGCTGGTGGTATTTTTATTTCCGCTTCTGCTCCCAATAGCATCGACAACAATGGATATTACGAGTTAACAGGTACGATGCCTGCTATCAGTCTTTACTCAAATGGTTCGGATTGGTTTGTATTCTAATAGGAGTGTTTCGCAATGGCATATAACCTCCTTTCTGGTACAGTTTTCGCAAACGACACAAAGATCGTATCTCCACCGGACGAAGATGGAAAGAATATTGTCGAAGGTAAGTTTGTAGGCGATGGATCAGGACTTACTGGTGTCGCCAAAGTAGTAGCAAATGGAACTGCCGATTATCTAGTAACGATTGGCTCTTCGTATCAAAATCTTGTTGGAGAGCCTAACTTACGATTTGATGGAAGCAGGTTGTGGGTTAGCGGCTCCGTCACGGCTTCTGCTTTACAATTAGATTCTCTATCGATTGGAACAGGAGCAAATACCGCTTCTTATCTCGCTATTGATTCAAGCAATAATATTATTCTTACATCCTCTATTGGATCTGGCGGTGGGATCACAGCCAAGAATGTGACGAATGCTATACAGTTTCATTCTGGTTCTGGCGACTTAACAGGTTCTCAGAATTTAACATTTGAGAATGATACTTTATTTATTACCGGATCTTTGGTTGTCTCAGGTAATATTGAAGCGAACTCATTTAATCTTATCGCAACTACAATAACTGAGATCAATCAATCTGGCTCAACTGCTTTTGGAGATTCTGTTGATGATACACATCATTTCACAGGATCGTTAGCAGTATATTCAGATAGCTCAGAAGTATTCTCAGTTGATGTTGCAAATTCTCTTACAAGTATCAAAACTGGACTTGTTCTGAACAGAGTTTCAGTTACCCAAGACTATACTGTATTGGCTACCGATTACTATGTTGGAATTGATACTGCAACCTCCTCTTCTATCATCACAGCCAGTCTTCCAGATGCCGCAGTATTACAGTCAGGTCAAACTTTTGTGTTTAAGGACGAAGGCGGAAGTGCCGATGACTACATCATTATAATAAAACCGTCAGGTTCTCAAAAAATCGACAATCAAAATCAAGTCGTTTTAGAATCACCTCATGCGTCTTTGGCTCTTTATACAGACGGGGCTTCAAAATTCTTTATTACATGACCTCTGAAGACCTCTTTTTATACTAAATATAAGGGCAATGTTGTTGTGCTTTCGGACATAACACACATTGTCATTTACTATAGGAGGTTTTCTTTAAATGGCTTACAAATTTCAATTAGGGGCTGCTCGTCTAAGCGGTTCCACAACATTCGAAGATAATGTTAATTTTTCCCAGCTTTCTGCTTCCGGTCAGATCGCTGCTGGTGGTAACTTGACCACCGCTGGTACTGTTCGTTTCCAAGGTGTCGCTGATGCTGCTGTTGATGTTGCTGCTGATAGCTTGTACTTCAAGGATGCTGATGGTCTTATGAAGGAAGAGGCTATCTCTGATCTCGCTGCTAGCTTTGCTGGTGACGGTCTTGCTGCTGCTTCCGGTGTTCTTTCTGTTGGTGTTGATGATTCTTCTATCGAAATCAACTCCGATGTTCTACGCATCAAGGCTGCTGGTGTTACTGATGCAATGATGAACGATGATGTCGCTACTGGCTTGGCTGGTCTTGGTCTTAGTGCTGCTTCTGGTATTATGGCTCTCGACCTCAACGAACTATCTGATGCTGCTGTTGCTTCTGGCGACAAGTTTGCTTTTGTTGATGCTACCGACAATAGCTCCAAGGTTGAAACCATTGATGATATGGCTACCTTTATGGCTGGTGACGGTTTGGCTGCTGCTTCTGGTGTTCTTGCTGTTCAAGTTTCTGGTGCTGTTGTTATCTCTGGTGACTATGTTGGTCTTTCCGGCTCTATGGCTGGTGCTGGTCTAACCTACAACGGCGGTGTTAATAGCATCTCTGCTCTCAGAGTTGGCGAAATTGCTAATGGTGGTATTGCTGCTCTAGATGAAGGTATCAAAGTTGATCTTTCTGGCCTCGCTGCTGCTAATGTTGATGCATCTGCCGACAGTATTGCGATCATCGATGCTACCGATAGCTCTACTAAGAAAGAATCCATTGCTAATCTAGCAACCGCTATGGCTGGTAATGGTATCGCTGTTAGCTCCGGTGCTTTTGACCTCGACCTCAACGAACTTTCCGCTGCTGCTGTTGATGCTTCCGCTGATAGCATTGCTATCATCGATGCTACCGACAACTCCAGCAAGAAAGAATCCATCGCTGACCTCGCAACTGCTATGGCTGGTGTTGGTCTAACTGCTGTTGATGGTGCTTTCAAGGTCAATTTCAACACTGTTATTGGTAAGGCTGATGGCGATACTCTACAGGTTGGTTTCAACTACTTGTCTGCTGATCTATCTGCTGCCGCTACCATGACTCTACCAGCTTCTCCAGCAGTTGGCGATATCATTATCGTTAAGGCTAAGGGCGGTGTCTCTGAGAGCAACTATGTTCTCATCAACCGTGCTGGTTCTCAGACCATCGATGGTGAAACATCCATCCGTATCGAATCCCCATTCGGTGCTGTTTCTATGGTCTATGTTGCAAGCAACGACTGGAGACTCTTCTGATATAGTATCTGTTTCTTAACAGAAACTCTGGGTGCCTTCCTTTATGGAGGGCATCCTTTTTTTATACACACTATTTATTGTGAGGCGAGAGTAAAAAGGAATTATTTATGGCTTACAATATTCTTAAAGGCAACGTTCAATTTTCTAAATCTACAACTGGCTCCATTGAGAGCATGGTAGATGATCACAGTGATCAAAGTGTCGGAGGCGTAAAAACATTTACATCAGCACTAACTGCTAGTGCTTTCTACGATTCGACTTCTGGAACACCAATCACCGCATCTCCAATTGGCAACCTATATAATGCAGCAGAAGGAAGATTAGCCATCTTCAGTGGATCTTCAGATTTAACTGCCAGTGCTGCTTTGGTATATAATAATTCTACTTTTACTTTAGAATCTCTCGCACACATTTCTAGTTCAGCAAATATATCTGGATCTGCTTTTTATGGTTCTGGTGTCGGCTTAACAAATCTACAAGCAGGAAATATTGCAGGTACAGTATCAGCAGCAAATATTAATATTGGAAATGGTTTAAATAATAATGCTGGTGCTTTGGAAGTCTCAGCTTCTAATAACAGCATCAATATCGCCGCTAATGGGATTTCTATCAATGGAGCAGGCAGCACCAGCGGATTAATAGTAGGCGGATCGGGGTTGGCTGTAGATCCCAGCAGAGCAACTTCTACACCCGGCTTAAACGGCACTGACGAATTCTTGGCTTCAACTGCTGGTACTCTGTATAAAGTTTCTATTGATACTCTAGAAACATACCTACAAAGTACTTTAAACTTTGGACAAGTTGCGGGAGCAAATACACAAGTACAGTTTAATAGTGCTGGAGCATTTGGAGCAGATGCCGGATTTACCTTCAATGCTGGAACATTAGCAGTTCCAAATGTTAGTTCTTCTTCTACTATTTCTGCTTCTTTCTTTTACGGTAATGGCTCAAATTTGGTAGATATTGACGGCGCGAACTTGATCGGAACTGTTTCGGCAGCAAACATTAACAAAGGCAATGGCCTTTACAATAATGGCGGAGCTTTGGAAGTCTCCGCCTCAACAGGTATTACTGTAACCGGAAATGGTGTAGAAGTGACCGCCAGTGCTACTAGTGGATTAAATGTTACATTATCAAACGGTTTGGCTATTGATCCATCAAGAGCGGTGAGTCTTGTTGGAGGAGTTTCGGGTTCCGATGTAATTTTATTATCAGACAACAGCGATGCCGGAAACTTAAAGAAAACAGACTTCAATACAGCCAAAGAATATATGCAAAGTGCTTTGACCTTTACTTCTCCCGGTGGATCGAATACTCAAGTACAATATAACAATAGCGGAGATTTTGGAGGTTCGCCTTCCTTTACTTTTAACTCAGCCACAAACTCTATCTATGTGTCTGGTAGTTTAACAGCTAGTAATATTGTGCCGAATGCTGATCAACAGTACAATATCGGTCAAGAAACTCTAGGTTATGAGAATCTATATGCTAAATTTTTAAATGGTGGTATCTCCTTAACGGTTGTTAATGATGAGGGAGCCAGTATTACAAAAGGCCAAGCAGTATATATCAAGGGAATCAGTGGTGGTAATCCAACAGTTGCTCTTGCGGCATGTGATGATAGTAATAAAATGCCTGCTTTTGGCTTGGTTGCTGATGGCACTATAACAAATGGATCCACAGGTCGAGTTGTTACATTCGGAGCACTAAACTCTATTGATACCAGTGCTTTCTCTCTGGGCGATACTCTTTTTATTCAAACTGGATCCGGTGGTGTATCGGGTAGCTTAACAAATTCTGCTCCAACTGGATCGGGAAATCTAATACAAAATATCGGTAAGGTAGTTGAGAACTCACCCAGCGGTCGTGTTAGAATTGGTGGAGCAGGCAGAACAAATGCTACACCAAACTTGGATAAGGGTTATATATTTATTGGTAACGACAGCGATCAATCGGTGCAGGATAACACAATTTATGTTTCCGCATCAGCAAATCAAGTTGGTATCAACACTACTACCACCACACATACCTTAACTGTCAACGGACCCGTTTCTGGCACCATAATTTATGGAGATGGAAGTAACCTAACGGGCATCTCTGGCGGTTCCAGCACCTCAATTAATATTTTTACAGCTAGTTTTAATGTTCTCAATACTTATGATGTTGTAGGAATGTCTACTTCTGGCTCAGTAGTTACTGCTTCACTTCCCGGTGCTTCCAGTTTGTCTTCTGGACAAAGATTAGTTTTCAAAGATGTCGGTGGAAGTGGAAGTGTAAATAACCTCGTTATCGAACCTTCTGGTTCAGAAACCATTGACGGTGCATCTACTCTAAAAATCACAAACAACTGGGGAGCAGCCACAATTGTTTCTGATGGTGTCGGTCAATACTTTATCATAGGAACAAACTGATGTCGGATTTATTTTTGAGAAATGGCGAATGGATTGTCAATGATGATATCGATCCAGCAGCAGTTACATTAGACGAACTTATAGATTTGACGGATGGAAGTTGGGGTCTTGATGATTCAGCAGGGTTTGTAAGTAGTGTTTCAATCGATGCTAATGGAGTTCACACTATCACTTTCAATGCTATCACACCCGGAAGCAATGACTATCGAAACTACAATGGAGCAAACTTCACGGGACCTCGATGGTATCGTCCGCTAACTATTAGTGGTGTGAGAGTAACTTCTGATGATTCTATAGCCATTCACACTTATGTAGAACATGGAACCCCAGCATTAGCTTTTGCCAGTAATGTAACCCACGGTATTTGTCTAGATCCAACATCAACTGTCATTTCTTCAATCGAAATGATTGGTGGCGGTTATACCAGATCAGGAGGAACGACTCCTATTTATATGGTCGGAAACTTTGCCGCCTCGAACTCTGTTGCGACCAGCGGAGATAATAAAGCCCTATGTTCCCACATTCTTTATGGAAGAGAAGGACATCAAGGAGTCACTGCTATAAGAAACTCCGACGGTCGAGCAACCGCAACATCAAGAATTATTGGTCAGATAACCACGGGTATAGATTTATATGAAGTTGTTGCTATTGGAACTCAATTAGATGGAACAACCATTACTGGTGGTGCTGATGAAAAGTTTTATTTCAAAAGAAGAATACTGATTTTGAATCCATAACCACAAAAGTAATACACATTTTTTCGTTTAGTATTATACAATACTATTTATTTTCGTAAAATAGGAGAATTTTATGCCCACTTTACTCGAACAGGCGATTATCGATGCCAAATCTCTCAGAGAAGCAGCACTAAAGAATGCAGAAGATGCAGTTATCAATAAGTATTCCGACGAAGTACGCAAGACTTTGAATACTCTTTTGGAACAAGAAGATGGAGATTTGGATTTAGGCGGTGACATGAACGAGGACGCTCCGGATGCCGCTGCTAGCACCGATGATCCATTCGCGGAAGATATCGAAGAGGTTCCTTATGCAGCAGAAGACGATATGGGTAAACTTGACGGCAACAGCATGTTGCGTAACTCTCCTACTGCTGGCGAACCACAGACCATCAACCTTGACCTTGGCGCATTGGCCGAGCATGCTCGTCGTCTAAACGAGAGCATGGAAACAATTGAAGTCGAAGAAGAAGATGTCGAAGAACTTTCCGATGGCCTCGAAGACCTCGCTGATATGGTAAGACGACTACTCAGCGGCGAAGAAGATGAGGAAGAGGAAGACGACGAAGAGTACGAGTTCGACGAGGAAGAAGAGGAAGAGGACGAAGAAGAAGACGAGATGAATGAACTGAAGAGTCTCGGACCGGTGGGCTATAACTACACCGGCCCCTACAACGATCCAACCTACAAAAAAGGCGAAGACGAAGAAGAGGACGATAAAAAGAAAAAGAAGAAATCCAGCACCTTTGGTATCGCTGGTAAAAAGAAACTCGAAGAAGAGGAAGACGAGCAGTCTGATTCTGACTTAGAAAATGACGAACTCGAAGATGCCGCAGACACAATGGAAGAAGACTTCGACTTCGATGCTCTCACAGATGCAATTATGGAAAAGCTAACCGTTGATATGGGTGCAACACTATCCGGTTGGGCTGGACGATCCGCTGCTGATAAAGCACATCAAATGGAGTTGGAAATGGCTCATCGCCGTTCCACCGATATTCAGCAGGAACTAGAAACTTTAAAGAAAGCACAGGAAGAGCTTGTTTTTGAGAACAAGAAACTCACCAGTGAACTTTCTAAATACAGAACCGCGATTGGCGAGTTAAAAGAAAGTGTTGAGGATATTAACCTTTCAAATGCTCGTCTACTTTATACCAATCGAGTATTGAGAAATACCTCCTTGAATGAGCGACAAAAAGATAAAATTGTCGAAGCTATTTCGAAATCGGATTCGGTAGCAGAAGCAAGAACGATCTACAATACACTTCAAAGCACAGTGCAGTCCACTCCACAGAGAGGGCCAAAATCATTGAGCGAAGCAATTAATCGTCCTACTTCACTTATTCGTGCGACTCGTAAAGAGTCAAAAGAGCCAACTGATATTTTCGCAGATCGAATGAAGCAGTTGGCAGGCATTAAATAAATTCTTGGAGGTATAATATAATGTCTAGTATTGTTGAAAGATTGACCGAAGGTGTTGTCAATCGTGATATGAAGGCCGAAGGTACTGCACTTCTCCGTAAGTGGCAGCGCACTGGTCTACTTGAGGGTCTATCCGATGAGCGTGCTCGTCACGGTATGGCTCGTCTACTTGAGAATCAGGCTAAGGAGCTTCTTCGTGAGTCTTCTTCTATGTCTGCTGGCGATGTTGAAGGTTTTGCTTCTGTCGCTTTCCCAATTGTTCGTCGCGTTTTCGCTGGCCTCATCGCCAACGATCTCGTTTCCGTTCAGCCAATGAGCCTCCCAGCAGGACTCATTTTCTTCCTTGACTTCGTGTTCTCGCCAGATCTAAATGGTGGTACTGATAGTGCTGCTGGCCGCATGGGTAACACTTATAATAAGTCCATCTACGGTACTGATCAGGTCGGTTCCCAGATCACTGGTGGTGTTGATCTAGTTGGCTCGACTCTAAAAGAAGACTTCGGTGGTCCTCGCACTGCAACCGCTCGTGGTTATGCATATGCTTCCCCAACTGGTTCTGCTGCTGCTATGGGTTCTTCTACCGTCGTTGCACAGTTCTCTCTAACAGGTTCCACTCTAGAACAGCGCAGAGATTATCTGCTCTACGATCCAGATATTTTAGCAGTTAGTTCTTCTGGCGGTGCTTATGGTGTTGCTGTTATCAGTATTCCAAAGGCCGCTCTCACTGGTTCTACCACTGGTCAGCCAGCAGACTTTGATAACCTAGCTGCCTTTAACCTTAGCGATGTAACCGAGTTCACTGGTATTACTACTGGCGCTCGTCAGATTCGTCGTTTGACCCACCTAAACGGAACCAATGTTGAGTTTGTTATCTTCGGTACTGAAGCACAAGTTTCTTATCAGACTCCCATTGCAATCCCCGGTGGTGGTATCACCATGACCTTCCCAATTAAGGACAATATCGCTGCTGGTTCTACCCTAGGTACTGTTGTAAGCCAAGTCCAGTGGGGTCTAGAAGGTTCCGGTGAGATCCCAGAGATCGACATCAAGGTAGACAGCATTGCTGTTACCGCTCAGACCAAGAAGCTCAAGGCTAAGTGGACACCTGAGTTGGGTCAGGATCTCAACGCATACCACAACTTGGATGCAGAGGTCGAGCTAACTGGTATCCTCTCTGAGCAGATCGCTCTAGAAATTGACCGTGAGATCCTTGCTGACCTCGTTAACGGTGCAACCGCTGCTACCTTCTACTGGAGCCGTAGCCCCGGTCTATTCGTTAACCGTTCGACTGGTGTTGAGATCGGCGCTTCTGCTGCCGCTCCTGACTTCACTGGTACTGTCTCCGAGTGGTATGAGACTCTCGTTGAAACCATCAACGATGTTTCCGCTCAGATCCACCGTAAGACTCTCCGTGGCGGTGCTAACTTCATCGTCTGCGGTCCAGAAGTCGCAAACATCCTTGAGTTCACCAGTGGCTTCCGTGCTTCCGTCACCCACGACGATGAGAGCGGTTCCATCGGTGCTGTCAAGGCTGGTTCCCTAAGCAAGAAGTTCGATGTTATCGTCGATCCTTACTTCCTACGCAACGTCATCCTAGTTGGTCGTCGCGGTAGCTCTTTCCTTGAAAGTGGCTATGTCTATGCTCCATACGTCCCACTACAGACAACTCCAACCATCTTCGGGCCTGAAGACTTCGTCCCACGTAAGGGCGTTATGACTCGCTATGCCAAGCAGATGGTTCGTCCTGATATGTACGGTCTAGTTATCGTCAGCGGCTTGCTCGGCGAGTCTGGTTCCTGATTTAAATAATTGGTAGCCTCTAAGCCCCTCCCATGCGGAGGGGCTTTTTATTTTTCTATAACTATTTATTACAGCGTATACTATAAGGAGGTGGTTTAAAATGAATCCACGGAAACGCAGACACTTAAAACTTCAAGCAGCACAACCTGCTGCTCCCGCACCTGAGCCAGTTGTTGAGGTTGCTCCACCAGCACCGGAACCAGAGCCAGTTGCCGAAGTTGAAGAAGTTGTAAAAGAAAAACCAAGAAGCCGTCGTTCTTCTAAAACTCGTAAATCTTCGTAAGGATATTTATATAAATGCCAACAAATCTCAATCCAGTTTCACAAACTAGTGCTATAATCTTATCTTCGACAGGAGATCCTGCTGCTGTTGCCGCTGCCGTTCCATATGGAGTTTATAATAGTACAGATGAGTTCTTGACTGGTGCAGCGACACAAGTTGATTATGTCTATAAGAAATTGGGTGGAGATGTTGTTGACATTGAACTTACAAATGCAAATGTCTATGCGGCATATGAAGAAGCAGTATTAGAATATTCTTATATTGTTAATTTACATCAGAGTGAAAATATTCTTTCCGATGTTCTTGGACAGTCTACAGGCACTTTTGATCATAAGGGTGAAAGATTGACCGGCCCTGAGAATGTCAATCTTGCCTATCCAAGATATCAATTTTCATATGCTAGAAAGGTTGGCGATGCTGTCGCTACCTCTGCCGGGTTTGGCGGCACTGTACCAATCTATTCTGGCTCTTTCAAGCCAACTGTCGGTGTTCAAGATTATGACCTACAGACTATTCTTTCTGGTGCTTCTGCTACTGGTGTAGACGATGCTGGCAATGCTGTGCCTTTTGCTGGCAAAGTTGGAAGAAACAGGGTCATTATCACAAAAGTATTTTATATGTCTCCCAGAGCAATGTGGAGGTTCTATGGATACTATGGCGGTATTGGTGTTGTAGGCAACTATTCCACCTATGGTCAGTTCGCTGATGATTCTACATTTGAGATTATACCAACATGGCAGAATAAATTACAAGCAATAATGTATGAAGATTCCATTTATACCAGAACTTCTCATTATTCCTATGAAATTAAAAACAACATGTTGAGACTTTATCCTTCACCAGATCAGTTTGCTTTCTCTGATTCGGCTCTAAGCCGCATCTGGGTAAACTTTTATGTTGACCAAGGTGATGGATGGGAGGAAAATGAGGATGTCGCAGATGGTGTTAAAGGTATTAATAACTTTAATACAATTCCATTCGATAACTTGCCGTATGCAAATATCAACTCTATCGGTAAGCAATGGATTCGTAAGTATGCTCTTGCACTTTGCAAAGAGATGCTTGGACAGATTCGCGGGAAGTTTACAACAGTGCCTATTCCGGGTGAGAATGTAACACTAAATCATTCTGAATTGTTATCTCAGGCAAAAGAAGAACAAGACCAGTTAAAGAATAGTCTGAACGAAACACTACAGAGAATGAGATATATCGATCTCTCCAAAGCTGATGCAGAAATTTCGGAGGCTGCTGCGAACGCTCTCAGACAATCTCCGCTACCAATCTTCGTGGGGTAACTAAATGGCTGATAACGAATGGGAAAGACCAGCAGCGCCACCTCCTCCCTTATTCTTGGGAGAGAAGGAGCGAAATCTTGTCAAGCAAGTCAATGATGAACTTATCGAAAAGGTCATCGGCCAGCAGTTATTATATTATCCCATCGACTTGGAAACAACGAACTTTCATCCATTATATGGAGAGGCAATAGAAAAAACTTTCTTGCCTCCTGTCCGTGTATATGCTTTAGTTGAGAACACTGAGTTCAGTACATCATATATGGAAGGCGCTGGTATAGATAAGAACTGGGAAATAACAGTTCATTTTCACAAGCGTCGTTTAGAAGAAGACCAAGATAATTTTGTAAGAGAAGGTGATTTTGTTCTTTACAACGATAACTATTATGAGATAATGAAACTCACACAGACCCGCTTGTTGTTCGGACAAGCACAACGAGAGTTTGAGATTTCTGCTTTATGTAAGAGAGCACGTAAGGGGATGTTTGATGCTACCTGAAGATTTTGATTTTACAATGTTGCCAGTCGGAACTGACTTAAGATTATCAGAAATTGGTGTGTTGGCATCTACAATGGAAACCATTGATTATGCGATTACAGAGTGGCTTACAGACGATCTAAAACTTTCAGCGACCACCAATGAGGGCTGGAAAAAAGTACCTGTTTTGTGGGTGTCACCAGAACGTACATTCCAAGTAAAGAACGATAAAGACTTGCGTGATGGCAAAGGTGCTCTCAACCTTCCTTTGATCAGTATCGAAAGAACAACTGTATCTAAGGATCCAAGCCGAAAAGGCGGATTCCAAGCTCATACTTATTCACAAGATTTAAATGGCAGATCTGGTCGCATTGTAATAGCCCGTAGAATTGTAAAAGATAAAACCAGAAACTTTGCTGTTGTAGGTAATACTAGAAGAGCTAACTATACCGATCCTTCAGGAACTCCACAGAAGCATTATCCCAGAGTAAATAAAAATATAGTTATACAGACTCTAAGTGTACCCATACCTGTTTATGTTAATATTGAATATAAGATCTCCATCAAAACAGAATATCAACAGCAAATGAATCAATTGGTAACCCCTTTTATTTCAAGAACAGGACAGATAAATTCTTTTGTTTTGAAAAGAGACGGCCACATATACGAAGCTTTTATCGATCAAAGCTTCTCGCAAAACAACAATATCGGTAACTTAGGAGAAGATAGCCGTATGTTCATGACCGATGTTACAATCAGAGTATTGGGTTATTTGATTGGCGAAGGCGAGAATGATGATCGTCCAATAGCCAGAATCGATGAAAATTTTGTAGAAATAACATACCCTGTAGAAACAACGCTTAACAGTTCCTTAATATTAGAATAATTATTGGTTTTCACTTCCTGAACAAAAAGTAAAAACACCCTTTTGGTTCCTGACCTACTATTTAAATATGATTAAACCACAGCAACTTGTGTTGCAACAGAAGGAGAAATATAATAATGCCAGTTAATAGTTTTAAATTTGTGTCGCCGGGTGTTTTCATCAACGAGATTGATAACTCTTACACACCTAGGCAATCAGATGCTATCGGACCAGTTGTTGTTGGTCGTTCAACCAGAGGTTTGGCGATGCAACCAGTTACCGTTCAGTCTTACTCTGAGTTTGTAGAGATGTTCGGTGATACTGTGCCGGGAAGTGCTGGCGATGATGTTTATCGTGAGGGCAACTATCAGTCTCCAATGTACGGCACTTATGCTGCTCGTGCTTTCCTTAACTCAAATGTCGCTCCTTTAACTTATGTTCGTTTGCTCGGACAGCAATCAACCAATAACGATGGCACCGCTGCTGGCCGTGCTGGTTGGAAAACAAATAATGTTGACCTAGCTAATGGAGCTACCGCTGGTGGAGCTTATGGCTTGTTTGTCGGCCCTTCTGGTTCTACTGGTAATTTCGTTGGCGATAATTCTCTACAGCTAGCCGCTGTTATTTATGTCCAGAGTGGCTCAGTTCAGCTTTCTGGTGCATTGGCCGGCCCGGAAGGCCCCATTTCCCCTGCGGTTGTTGCATCTTCTACTCTAATCGAGAGTGATACCAATGGCAACTTTGTAATCCAGATTAGTGGCTCTGGCGGAACTGATGTTAAGAAAACAATTAACCTAAATCCTGATTCTACTGATCATTATATCCGTGATGTTCTCAACACCAACCCACAGGTGGCTTCTGATGCCGGTAGTTTCTATCCAGCATCTTCTTTTGTCGATTACTGGCTAGGTGAAACTTTCGAACAGGAAGTTTTAGACCAGAACTTAAGCGGCATCAGAGTTGGTATCATTGCAGGTCTAATGTCTGGTTCTTCCAACTCCGGCCCCGCTAACATGAAGGGTGTCCGTTCTCAAGAAGCAATCGCAGGCTGGTTTATCGGACAGGATACTGAAACTGCTAGCAGCTATGAGCCACAAAATGCACAAAAGCTATTCCGTCTTATCGGTCGCGGTCATGGTGAGTGGCTACATAAGAACTGCAAAGTTTCTATTGAAAAGATTCGTCCTTCCACCACAACAACCAGTCCTTACGGATCATTCTCGGTTGTTATCCGCAGACTAACTGATACAGATTCCAATCCACAGATCTTGGAACGCTTTGACAACTGTAACTTAAACCCAGCATCTCCAAATTATGTTGCTAGATTAATCGGTGATATCGAGCAGCGTTGGGATGATGTCAACAATGTACTTAAGGCTTATGGAACATATGAGAACAAGTCTCGTTATGTTAGAGTTGAAATGGATGATACCATCGACTCTGCTGGTGGTGGTGCTCTTATCCCATTCGGATATTACGGCCCACCAAAGCTTAAGAATGTTACCGAACTTCATGCTACTGGTTCTGATCCTGCTGCCAATGTCAATCTTCAGTCTGATGGAAAGATCATTAACCGTTACTTGGTTCTTGGAGATGGTCTTCCCGGATACACCGACGTCGGCTCTAATCCCGGCTTAGGCATGCAGATCTCTTCTTCTTTCGCTAACTGTACTGCATCTTTCGCTTTCCCACAAGCACGATTGAGAGTCAGTGCTTCATACAACAACCTAAACGATTCCAAAGCTTACTTCGGTTTCGACACATATCGACTAGGAAATGCTAGCACAACTGATTCGATTGTTGGTCTAGGGGATGTACACAGATTATGGTATTCTGGTCTAGGCCAAGATCTTGGTTACCCCACAGATGTCACCACTTCTGCTGATGATGCACTTGATGGCTTCTCATACATCTTCAGCATGGATGATTTGACTGGCAGTGCTCCAGCCACTTATGCAAGTGGATCCAGAAAGGAAGGCACAAGTTATACTGCTGTAAACGGCTATGTGGCACTATTAAACACAGCAGAATTGCGAAAGTTCACGGCACCATTCTGGGGTGGTTTTGATGGATTCGATATCACCAAGCCTGATCCAATGTACAATAATGCTATGAGCGATAGCTCAACGGAAGATAACAGTTATGTCTACCACACATATGCTCGTGCTATTCAGACTGTTGCGGATCCAGAATATATTAACATGAATCTCATGTCTATTCCGGGTCTAACCAACAATTCTCTAACCTCTCTTATGATTAACACATGTGAAGAGAGAGCAGATGCATTGGCTCTTATCGACCTTCCAAATGTCTATATCCCAACTCATGAGCAGTATTATTCTAATAAGACTTCTAGAATCGGCACTACACCACAAGGTGCAGCAACCGCTCTCAAGAATCGTAGAATTGACTCTTCTTACGGAGCCACTTTCTATCCTTGGGTACAGACAGTAGATCGCACAACCGGACAGGCACTTTGGGTTCCACCAACAGTAGCAATGATGGGTGTCTTAGGTTCTTCCGAGAGAACATCGGCTGTATGGTTTGCCCCAGCAGGATTCAATCGCGGTGGTCTTTCCAACGGTGCCGCTGGTCTTCCAATCAGCGGTGTCAGTGAACGTCTAAGCTCCAAGGATCGTGACACCCTCTACGAAGCACGAATTAACCCAATTGCCTCCTTCCCATCCGAGGGTATCGTAGTCTTCGGCCAGAAGACTCTACAGGAACGCGAGTCTGCACTAGATCGTATCAATGTTAGACGCTTGGTTATCTACCTCAAAAAGCAGATTTCCATTCTCTCTACACAAGTACTATTCGAGCAGAATGTAGAGGCAACTTGGAATAACTTCAAGGGATTGATCGAGCCTCTACTAGCAACTGTTAAAACTGGCTTAGGTATTACCGATTATCGCCTAATACTAGATAGCAGTACAACAACTCCTGATCTTGTCGATAGAAATATTCTATATGCCAAGATCATGGTTAAGCCAGCGAGAGCCATAGAGTACATTGCAATCGACTTTGTTGTTGCCTCAAGTGGCGCGTCATTTGATGACTAAAAATAAAATAGTATACTATATAATAAAGAAAAGGAGATTATAAAACAATGGCATTTTGGACTGATTCCGCTATGGCACCAAAGAGAAACTTTAGATTTAAAGTTCAATTTTCGAATAGCGATTTTTCTTCTGCGGCTGACCTCGGTAATTCTACTGAATTATATTTCGCAAAAACTGTAACCAAGCCTTCATTTGCAATGGGAGGCACGGAGCATGCTTATCTTAATCACACTTTTAAGTTTCCCGGTCGCATTACTTGGTCTGATGTTACCATAACTATGGTTGATCCGGGCGGTGCTCAAGGAGTTGGTTATGTTCTAGCCAGTATGTTAAACAAAGCCGGATATGTCCTTCCTGCTTCTAATGTTTATAATACAATCTCTAAAGAAACTGCTATTGCATCGATTGGAGGCTCAAATTCGGTTGTCATTACCCAGATGGACGCAGCGGGCAACGCGGTAGAGCAGTGGACACTTTATAATGCTTTTATCGCTGATACTTCTTTTGGATCTCTAGATTATGGTAGTGAAGATTTGACAGAATATAGCATTACCATCAAGTATGACTGGGCACAGCTAACTACTGATAACGGAGCAGTTGACTTTACCACAGCAGCATCATAATAGTTACTTAAAATAGAAGAGGTGAGAATTGAGTAGAAGAAATAGTGAGCGCATGGGAAGCCATGCGACTCCAACGGCTCCGGCACCACAATCACAATTTGCAGATTTCTCATTTGTGGTGCCGACCGAGTTTGTTAGTCTTCCTTCAGAGGGAAAATATTACCCAGAAGGACATCCACTTCACAACAAAGATGTCATAGAAATCAAGCATATGACTGCCAAAGAAGAAGATATTCTTACTTCCAAGGCTTTGTTGTCAAAGGGTATCGCAATAGATCGTGTTCTACAGAATGTAATTGTAGATCCGGCGATTTCTTTGGATACATTGTTGGCAGGCGATAAAAATGCCATTGTAATTGCTTTGAGAGCAGTTAGTTACGGAGCAGACTACGAAACAAAAGTAGATTGCCCTTCCTGTGATACTTCAGTGACTTATAAATTTGATTTAAATAATCCGACTATAAATCACGGAGAAGTTGTAGAAGTCTATAATATGAAGCAAAATCAAAATGGAACTTTTGATGTTATCCTGCCGATTACAGAGATTACCGCCACATTTAGATTATTGACTGCAAGAGATGAATCTAATATACTACAAAATCTAGCGAAAAGCAATAGTGGAATTGAAAATAATATTACAGAACAATTAAATCTTATGGTTGTGGCTTTTAACGGTGAAACCGATCGAAATACAATCAGATATGTCATTGATAAATTGCCTTCTATGGACTCTATGCGGATCAGGACAGCATATAGATTTGTTAACCCTACCGTAGAACTAAACCAAAAATTCGAATGCTCTAACTGCGGCTATGAAGCCGAAATGGAGGTTCCGCTTACTGCGGATTTCTTTTGGCCTCAACGATGAATATATGGAGAATGTTTACGAACAGTTCTTCTTTTTACAATACAGTGGTGGTTGGAGCTTTACAGAAGCTTATAATCTTCCAATTGGGCTAAGAAGGTGGTTTGCAAAACGATTGGTTAAGCAGATCAACGATGAAAACGAAGCTATGAAGAATGCTAGTAATAATTCTGGTAAATCTCAGACTTTAACAAGATATAATCAACCAAAAAGATAAGCCTGTGTGAATAATCCTATTTCACAGGCTTTTTTATGTAATAACTATTTATTTTTTAGAGGTACTGTCTAATGGCTGAAGGTAATAACAATAATCCAACTCCAACTGATCCTACAAAGTCTGATATTGAGCTTAATGAAAATTTGGCAAAAGTATTTGAGAATTTAACTAAAACTGCCAAGCAAAAGCTAGAAACAGCCCAACAAGCGCTTGAAGTAGAAAAGCAAGCATTAGATATATTAAAACAACAAGCAGCTTCAAAGGCCACAATTGCTGCTGCCGAAGCAGAGCTTAATCAAAACAAAATAAAATTTCAGAAACTACAGAGAGAAGTGCAAAAAAAAGATGCCGAAGATCAGCTTGCGAAAATAGAGAAAAACTATGCCATAGAACAACAAAAACTAAAAGAATTACAAGAAGAATTAAAAGTAGTACGAGATTTACAGCCCGGTAGTGGTGATGATCAAACTTATATTAATCAATATAATAAACTTCTAGAAGAAGCGACTAGTAACATTAAAAAACAAGAAGAAGCTTTAAACAAATTAACCAAAGAACAAGAAGAACACACGAATACTATAATCGATATCAACAATGAAACAGCAAAACAAACCATCATTCAAGCAGACTTAAGTGCGATGAAAGAGCAATATGCTGCGAGAGAACAAAAAATTAATACACTCTTGACATTTAATGTTAAAAAAATAGCTGGAGAGTATATAAAATCATTAGTAGCACAAGAAAAAAAGATAAGCCTTGCCAAGCTTGAAACAGAACAATTGAGAGAATTAGCTCAGGCACAAGGTCTGACTGCCGATAAAATGGTAGAGTTAGGTCTTGGGGTTAAAAATGCCAATGGTGATTTAGTTTCCCAAAGCGAAGCTACTCTAGAAGCATCCGGAGCTATGAATAAAATGGGCGGCGGAATAGGCAAATTAATTATGAAGGCCGGCCCTTATGGTGTTGCAATTGCAGCCGTCGCCGGGGCAGCCTTTTACTTTGGTAAAAAAGTATTTGAGGCAACCAAGCAACTCCAAGAACAAGAAGTCGCTATGGAAAGAACCACTGGTGTTACCGGCCCTATGGCTGATGCAATACAAAATGCAGCAGTACAAAACCAGCAATTAGCAGTATCTCTTGAAGAATCTTATGCACAAGCAAAAGCTCTTACAACGATTTTTACTGACTTTACCAGCCAAGCTACTGATACAACGAATAAGTTAGTGCGTGTCGCTGGTGTTTTGTCTAGATTTGGAATGACAGCAGAAAACTTTGCACAATCTATCCAAATTTCCACAAAAGCATTGGGAATGAGTGCTGAAGGTGCAGCACAGAACTTGATTAATTTAGAACAATATGCCAGAGATATTGGTGTTCCTTTTGAGCAAATGTCGGCAAATTTTTCACAAGCCGGGAACATGATGGCTAAAATGGGTGCTCAAGGAACACAATCATTTAGAGATTTAAGTTTAGTGGCAAAAAGAACGGGTATGGATCTGCAAAGACTAATCACGATAACTGAACAATTCGATACTTTTGAAGGTGCTGCAACATCAGCCGGTAAATTAAATGCTGCTTTAGGCCAGAATTTTGTCAATGCTATGGATCTTATGATGGAAGAAGATCCAGCACAGAGATTTATGATGATCCGTGATGCGATCATGCAAACAGGTCTTACATTTGATGATATGACCTACAAACAAAAAGTTTTCTATGCAGAAGCGGCAGGGCTACAAGATGTTTCTGAATTATCGTTATTGATGAGTGGCAGAATGGATCTTTTGGCTGGTGCAACGAATAGAAGTGCTCAATCATATGAAGAAGCGGCTCAAAGAGCAGCCGAATTGGCGACATTTCAAGAACAAATGGGTAAACTAATGGCAAACCTGTCGAAAGTGGCCTTACCATTGGTTGAAGGTCTTAACCAATTGGGCGAAAATATGGGAGTTTTCAGTGCCGAGACTAGCGGAGCGCATAATGCTTTGGCGGTAGAGAGGCATTCACCAACATTTTTAGAAACTATGACATATTATTTGCCAGAAGGACTAAAAATGACTGGTCAAATGATGGATGCAGCAACATCTTCTACCCAAAAAATGACAACTACAGTTAGACAAGGCATTAGTGGTGGTGAAACATCGTTACCAAATTATGCTCAGACAATGGTTAGCAGAGCAGAAGCTCCAATATCAGCCATGAGTCAAGCGGCACCGGGTAGAAATACTTCTTCCACAGTTTCTCAGCAACCAATTACAGTACAAGTTGGCGATAAGCCACTAGTTAAGATGGTATTGGATACAATTGCAGATCATGGTGCTGGTACAATCGGAAATATGATCAAGAATATCAATCAATAAGGTAACAATTAATGGATTATTTTAACTCTCAAAGATATGGTGGTGGATTACCCGATGTTACCGATGCTTATGGTAACAACGGATTTTATATTTCTTTTCACCACCTAATTTCCGGAAAAAACTTAAAATTCAAAGCATATCTCTCTTCTTTTAACGAATCGTATTCCTCTGATTATGCTGCGGAACCAGTATTTGGTAGATCTGATCCAATTTATGCTTTTCGTAGTACTACTAGAAGCATAGCATTGTCTTTTAAAGCGGTTGCTTCATCAATCCAAGAGGGTTATGAAAATCTAGCAAAAATACAAGTTTTATCTCAATTTCTTTATCCTGCTTATACCGAAGATAACAGTGCCACTACGATATCACAGGCTCCTTTGATTAGATTAAAGATGATGAACTTTGTCAATGATGCTAAAAAACTCATACCTCCTCCCACTACAGACGGTGAAGGAGAAACTATAAGAGCTTCATCAGTCTACAGCAGTTATAAAGTCTCAACAGAACCAGAAGATGGGCTTCTAGGAGTCATTACCAGCATGACAGTAATGCATAATCTAGAGGGCGATGCAGGAGTATTCGAAAAAACAGACGGCACTGTGATACCAAAGTATATTGAAGTAACGATATCTTTCTCACCTATTCACGAGCACACTCTGGGCTGGGATCAAAATAAACAGTTCTATGAGAATTCTTTCCCATATGGAACAGCTTTGGCACGGGCAGGTGCAGCAGAGGGGGATGAAGAAGTTCAGCCTTCAGAAGAAAGTGTTCAAGTTTCAGGTGAACAGGTAGAAAATAATGATGTCGCAGCAGAAAATGCAGTAACTGCAACACGTTATTCCAAAGATTTCAAACCCGGAACTATGGCTCCTTTAAGTGAACAAATAGAAGCCGGAGGTGGAAATCCATACAATGTAACAGGAATCGATACATATATTAGTAACTATCAAACTATAAACAGATCGGGTAACTAACAATGGCAGATAAAAGAACAGCAAGACAACAACCGATTCAAATTGATCCAGATTATTATTCTTCTTTATTGAAAAAAAGAGGAATAAAAGCTGCGACTTTATATAATACTCGCAGATTGGCAAATCCAACTACCGCTCAAAGAGCGAGTATTCAAACAATCAGACATGTCTGGAAATATGGAGATAGATATTATAAATTAGCCGATCAGTATTACGGAGATGTAAATTATTGGTGGGTTATTGCTTGGTATAATGCTTATCCAACAGAAGCACATATTTCTAATGGTTATGTTATCTTTATACCTTTAAATTTAGAAGACACTCTAAATGTGTTGGGAGTGTAAGTAAATGGCAATATATGCAGAAGAAGAATTAAGAAAGAAATGTCCCCAAATAACCCAATCTTCTAAAGAAGAGTTTCTTGATGCAAACACGGATTTTTTAACACAAATGGGTGTAAATGTAACAAACGGTTTGCAAGCCGCTCAAGATTTAATGACAGAAGACCAGAGGAATACATTACTGACAGATGATATGGTGGCTGAACTTTCATTTGTTCGGAATTGGCAAACAACCGGTAATTACCGCCCCGGAAGAGTATTCTTTCCTTTAGAAGTGCGTATTGAATCCATCAAAAGAGCATTGGAAACGGATTCTACAAACAATCCGAACAACAAACCAAATAATGATCGAATAATACAAAGTTTAAGCAGGGATAACATATATGGCGGCGAAGATAAATGGAACTCATTAGTTGATCGATCAAGTACAGCGGAACTGATCTTTGATTGTTTGACCTCAGAAATTTCAACTTTAGAAGATTTTTTTGTCAACAGTGACTATGCTTTTGCGACTCGGTTGGCTGGAACATTTATTGGAGTTCAAGGTCTTCTTGATCTTTATATGATAAGAGACATATCTAATAGAGCCGCTGCTAACAATGCACAGCAAAATGGTTTGACATTTGGCGACATTTTTGATGCTTTCCATGAGCAAGCTACTTTAGAGCATAGAGAACAGTGCTACATGCTAACACATCTTTATACCTTAGCAAATATTAAAAAGAGATTAGATCATGGAATTTCAGATGTTGAGTTTACTTATTTGGGTTCCGATGGCGCAACTAAAAAAAGCTTAAGATTTAAACAGCCATTAAAACAACTGCCATATACAAATGAAAACAAAAATAAAAGTGTTTTAATCGACGGTGTTCCATTCGGCTTAATGAATACATTAACACAAAATCCGAATAAAAGTGCATTTTTTAATATGAGAAATGAAGTTTTATCTTCTTTACAGCCGTTAATGAGATTTTACAAAGTTATTTTTAATCCAGATCCATCACCCAAGTGTCCGGTTGAAAAAGAAATAGAAATAAAATTTGATTCACATTTTACAAACGATGATCTTAGCTCTATGCTAGCTAGCAAAAAAGTTAGAAGTCCGGGTGTTGGCATAAAAAGTTTTAATTTTTCATATGATGGTGCAAACTTTTTTGCTAGTAAAAAATCAATTAAAGCAAAATTTGTTATAAGTGCCAATTCGATGTCCGATTTGTTTAAACAAAGAGGTTCGGGAGACAATACTTATAGATATTCAGACCTCATCATTCACACGGGCAAAGATCAGCAAGCTTCCACAATCGAGAGAAGCCCAACTAGAGGCATCCAAGGCGATAAAATTAACTTTAGACTTAAAGCGGTTATTGGCTGGCAACTACCTACTAATTCAACAGACAGGATATATGATGAAAGTGTCAAAGAAGCTATCAACAATTCTTATGTTACTTTAAATTTAGTCCCTACTACAAGAAATTTTGAAATAGACCAAGCTGGCAGAGTTACTTTGTCAATCGACTATTTGGCATATACAGAAGAATACTATGACAATCCGGGGTTTAATATATTTACCCAGCCTGATGTAGCAAAAGAGCAATTAAAAAGAAAAGTTAAAGATTTAGATCAAAGCAAAAAATGCAAGGTGACCGCTGCCAATTTAGATAAAGTTGATGATACATTAAATAAAAAAATACAAGAAGAGAAAGAAAAATCACTACGATATATTGTTGAATCTTTGATAAAAAACCAAATAACTTCTAGAATCTATCAGATCGGAGGACTGACTTCTAAAAATCTAACTTTATTTGGCAATAACGGCCCTTATGGTGCAGCAGCCCGTTCTGAAGATGTTGCAAGTTTGGAGCAAAAAATAAAGGTCTTATCTATTAACGATGCGGAGCAGTTACTTAGTACGATAATGGAAGAAATAACTCCAGATCCGAATCAGCCAACAGCAACTTCCAATGAAGAAACCGCAGAAGAAAACCTAATTGATCACATATTAAGTTTCTTTTATCTTGGAGATTTAGTAGATGTTATTTTATCAAATATAAGCGATTCTTTGGAAGAGATGATCAACTTATTGAATAATTCAACAGAGTTTACCTATGATGGGGAACAAGTTGATGCAGATATATTAGAACAACAGAAAAAGATATATAAAAGATATCAAAAAAACTTTGAAAAGTTAAGAATAGTATTAGGCCCGGTTGAGATAGTAAGCCCAACAAGCTACACTTCTCAAATAATCAATCTATCAGATATCCCTATTTCTGTAAAGCACTTTATGGAGTGGTTGTCCTCTGTTCTGCTTGACAAGGGTGAATCTGTTATGACTCTTCCTAGTTTTATGAATCAGCTAATAAATAAATATATAATTCAATTTATGAATAACGATACTTGTTTTGGAGGCCGAGCGAAACAAAGAATCCAACTACAACAATCATCCATGACAGATTATCCAGAATTTGATAGCGACACACAGACAACTGATAATCTAACTAGAATATGTAATACACCAAATCATATATGTGGTGGAGGATCTTCTGGTGACTATAAAGTGAAATGCCCCAGTAACAACGGAGGTGATAAAAAATGTACGAAGCGTTTATTTATCCCTCCCAATTATACTATTACTAACAACGGCTCAATTTTAATAGCAATGGGGATAAAAAATAATCCTCGTTCGAGTTTGTCTGTTTGCGAAGAATATAATATAATGATGTTTTCTGCTGGCAGGGCACTTCCGATAGAGCAGCTAAAAGGCGATAAAGCATCCGACGAAGCAAAAGGAATCTTCCATTATCAAATAGGGAGAGACGAGGGCATAGTCAAAGACATAAGCTTATCTAGAACTGATTCGCGAGGACTGGCGGAAGTTAGATATGAACAAGACGGCTATGATGGATTAAAACAATTTAGAGAACTATACGATCACAATATCCGTACAGCATTAGATGTAACAATGTTCCCCGGTACTTATATTTTTGTTGATCCAAAGGGATTTGATCCTGCTGCTACATTGGAAAATATCGATATTACAGAACTTGGATTAGGCGGATATCTATGGGTTTGGAAAAGTGATCACTCGATAAGCCCCGGCAGTGCCGAAACAACGATATATACGAAATGGGTCGCTTCTGCTGTATTGGATAATGCTACAGAAAGAATAGGCGATGGCGAAGAAACAAGCGAAAGATCCAACTGTGCAGATGTAGAAAACAATTAATAATGGAGGATATACAATGGCTTTTTTAAAAACAAACAACAATAATTCTGCTTCTGAATTGTTTACACAAAATTTAAATTATGCTTCGTTATCAACCTCCTCTAGATACAATAATTTGCAATATTTTTTCGCTGAAAAAGCTTTGTATGGCAGGGTTAATCGCAACTTTGTTCCGATTACTGTTACAAGATATAAAAATGTCTTAAAAACAATTGTTGGAAATTCAACAAAACAAAATGATATAAAAGTTTTAAATTTTGTTGCCGATGCTTTCGCAGATCTTCAACAAAATTTTTTGAAATCTAGTTTGACAAATAAAATAAGCAATTCTGATCCTTACTTATCAAACTTAAAAGCATACAAAGCATATGTTAATCCATATGAATTATATCAAAAATACATCAGAAGCTACCAAAATGCAGTCAAATCTGATCCACTAATGGACTCTGAAAATATATCAGACTTTAACACTATGATCAAAAACATGCAAGAAATATCTCGTGTTTCTGGTTTAAAAGCTCCTTTAACTTTCACCGCTTTCGTAAAAAACAAGCTATCACCGATAAACATTTCTGGATTGGTAATCGAAATAGCAGATTTAAATCCTGTAGATGATTATGGAAAATATACAAATTTCATCAATAGTAAAAACTGGAACTATTATTTAAATGCTTGCAGAGCATACGGATTTATGGTAGATTCTAATGTGCCTTGGAGATTAGTGGCTGATATAGGATCTAGTGTTATGCTTTCATATGCTAAGAGATATGGTTTTGATAGTGTAGAATCAATATTATTTAATTATTATGATACAGCAAACTATCAATATTATAATAATTTTCCAGAACAGATGTTAGGATTTTATAATAATTTAAAACCAAAGTCAATAGTAAAAGTAGAAGATTGTAATGGAAGGATTAGAAGAACAAGAATATATCCTAAAAATTATAATATTGATAATTTAAAAAGACAATATGGAGAAAATAATTTTATTGCTTTATATTGTAATTTAAGATTTAATGAAGAAGAAAGATCATATTCTGATTTAGAAAAAAATAAACTTCTTAAAAAAACATTCAACTTAAGCAAAACAATCAGTGTTCCTTATGCTTTGGATGAATTTGAAAGAGAAATAAATAAAACATTTGACTATCAAGGCAGTTTAGGTTACTATGTTGAGAAGGTGAAGGTATTACGGGAAGAGGAAGTATTTGGCGAGGGAACAAGAAGTAGCAACCAAACTGCGAGGTACTAATTGTATTTTCAGACATTAGATGACAAGAAAGAGTGTGTCGGAATCTACACAGACGGTAAAATATTTTTTGATGATATGCCCCAGAATCTAAAACGAACTTGGGCTTACACAGGTTCGATTGAGGACGATGGGGTTGAATACGCTCATATTTATGCTTCGGGCAAGTCTTTGGAGGAAGCTTGTCCAGAAGATCTTAAAGATGAGTTCCTTGAATCACAGAAAAAATTAAAATCCTGTCTGAAAAGTTTCTACACATCCAAGATTTCTTTGAGGGAATATTGTATTTTCGATATGATCCCACATAGATTTCTTATGCAGTTCTGTGAGATCCGTAATAAAATCACAGAACATGTATTCCAGACTTGTGAAAAGCCAAAGAACTACGAACTTTTGAGCGAGTCATTTAAGTTATTGCACAAAATTAAATATAAGGAGTTGAATCTTGACGTTCATGATTGCCGGGAGCTACAAATCAAAGAAAAAGACAGGCAAAAAGTAGCAGAGCTTTTGCAGACCAGATATGTGGATTATAACCTGTTTGGAGCGGCCACAGGACGGCTCACAACGAATAAAAAAAGTTTTCCCATACTGACTATCAAGAAAAAGTTTAGAAGGCTTATAAAGCCTAATAATGACTGGTTTGTCCAACTGGATTATAATAGTGCCGATGTAAGAACTTTTATTAATTTGATCGGCGAAAAGCAACCAGAAGGCGATGTCCATGAATGGAATGTTGAAAACCTGTTTGGTGGCTCTTGTACGAGAGAAGAAGCAAAAGTAAAATTCTTTGCTTGGCTCTTCAATCCAGAGTCAGACATCGTACAAAACCCTCGATACAACAGAGACAATATTCTGGATAAATGGTATAAAAATGGTGTGATTTCGAACCCATACCGACGAAAAATAAATGTGGATGAAAGGCGAGCCTTGTCCTATTTAGTACAGAGCACAACCAACGATAGAATTCTTGATCGGGCTATTGAGATTGATGAACTTCTAAAAGACAGAAGATCTTACATTTCATTTTTTATTCACGATGAGATAGCTATTGACTTCGCTCATGAAGACAGAGACTTAATACCAAAAATAAAAAATATATTTGAGTCTGGTGGGTTCAAGTCAAACATAAGTGTCGGAAAGAATTATTTTGACTTGAAAGAAATAAAACAATAGAGGTGTAGGTTGATATCAGTTGTAGGCTTGGGCAATGCTGCTTCAGTAATAGCAGAAAAATTTTCTACCAGCCCAAATTATAATGTTTTTCTTCTCGGCTCAAAGGTTGCCGAGGGCAAAAATAATTTTGTCCTCAAATCTTTCCAAAATCCAGAAGAATATGAAAATAATATTCCTGATCTAACCAACTTATTCGAGAACATAGACGAAAATATCCAGTTTTTTGTCGTTGGCTCATCGATGAGTTCAAATTACTCGTTAGGTGTATTAGAACAAATAAAAAATAAGAATATTGACTTGTTTTACATCAAACCAGACACAGATTTAGTATCTGGGGTGCCAAAACTGGTAGAAAATGCCGCATTTGGGGTCTTACAGGAATATGCTCGTTCTGGGCTTATTAACTCCATTACCCTTATATCTAACAAAAACTTGGAAAGTGTCTTGGGAGATGTCCCAATTAAAAAATATTACGATACCCTGAACCAAACTATCTTTTCGTCCATTCATTATTTGAATTATTTTTCGCACAACGAGCCGGAAATTGGAGTTCAGACAAAGCCAGCAAATGTTTGCCGGATTCGCTCGGTTGGAGCACTAAATATGCAGAATCTTGAAGAAAAGTGGTTCTTTGATCTTGACAATCAGAGAGATCTCTGCTATTATTTATGCATAAACAAGGAGAAGTTGGAAACAGACGGAAAAATACATAAAAAGTATGTAGACATTCTAAAAACCAAACCGCGAAATGCTTTTCGCAATATTTCGTACTCTATTTATGAAACAGATTTAAAATCTGACTTTGGGTTCTGCGTTGCCCACACAAACGCAACACAAAATAATACTTGACATGATACGGCAAGTATAGTAGAATGGTAGATGCTAAGGAAAGCTTGGTATACTTTAACAACAAAAGGAGAAAAGTAACATGGCAATTAATATGGATCTTATGCGACAGAAGCTCGCAGCACTACGAGGCGATACCCGTGGAACTTCCTCGGAGACTTCTGTCTGGTTTAAACCCGAAGAGGGCGAAACCAATATTCGGATTGTTCCGGCTCGCGATGGCGACCCGCTAAAGGAAATGTTTTTCCATTACAATGTAGGTGAACACAAGGGTGGTGTTCTTTGTCCTAAGAAGAACTTTGGAGAGTCTTGCGCTATCTGTGACTTCGCATCCCAACTATGGCGCGATGGTTCTGAAAACAACGACGACGAAACCAAGAACCTCGCAAAGTCCCTTTTCGTTCGTACCCGTTATTTCTCGCCAATTGTCGTTCGCGGTCAGGAAAGCGAAGGAGTAAAGGTATATGGATACGGAAAGAAGGCTTATGAAATGCTTCTTGGATACATCCTTGACCCTGATTACGGTGATATTTCTGATGAAAACCACGGCACTGACATCAAGTTGACCTACACAAAGCCAACAAAGCCCGGTGCTTTCCCACAAACTACTCTCAAGATGAGTCGCAACACCTCCCCTCTAACCGACTCTCGCGGTGAGACTGAGACACTATTGGGTTCTATGCCTGACTTTGATACTCTCTTCAAGCGCTATACTTCTGCCGAAGTAGAAGCCATCTTGAACGAGCAACTATCAAGTGATGGCTCCGCAGAAGGCTCTTCTCGCGAAACTACACGATACGGCTCCAATCCTGTAGATGATGCCTATAACGAACTCCTCGCCGGTAAGTAAGAGTTAGTTTGATCCGCTGGCAGACCGGAAAAAGTCTGCCTTTTTTTGTTTTAAAATCCTTGACATTATCGATGTTTTTTGATAATATGTAAGAGTAAAAAGGAGGTTAGTGATGTCTACCGATGCTAGGCAAACAGGTGGAGAGCGAGGCAGAAAAGAAGGCTTTTTGTTTGAACAAAGACTTCGAGAGTCTATTTCCGGAAAAGAGGTAGCATGGGGAATTGATATTTTCAATGAGCGGAAAACAACCCCTAAAACAGACCTTATTTCTGTTAGGAAAGTTAATCAACGAAATGTTACCGAGAATATTTCTCTAAAAAACCCAAAAAATGAGAGAATGTCAGTTCAACTCCAGATCGGCTCAGTGAACCGTTTTAGCAAACTATTCGAAATATCACAACAAATTATGGATGTTATGAATCCGTTTTTTGGCAACGATCCACTTCTTTCGACAAAAGAAGGGTATAAAAGCAATCCACAATTTAAAAATCTATGCAATAAGTGGGGTATCAAATATACCAATCTTAATGCAAAAGACGAAGTAAGGCGGTGCCGTGTTTCCGGGTCAAATATCCCACAATTTAAAGATTTTCTGATTTGGATTGATCAGAACAAAAGACAGATTAGCGAGTTTGTTCTATCGACCGGATTCAATAATCCAACTAAGCATCCTGAGACAATCGCAGATACTATCATGTTTGCAGCCAAAAAGAATGATTTGAATAGCATTGAAAAGTTCGCTATTTCAGATATTATTGATAAGATTGCTACAAATGCAGAAGTAAAGCTTAGAAAATCAGGCACCGTGATTGAAATAGGCCCCATAACTTTGCAAATGAAAGGTTCTGGCACAGGAGCATCTTATCATTACATGCAATTTAATATGTCGTTAGTAGATCTTAGAAAGTTCATGAAGGAGGGGTAAATGAAAGGTTTAAGTCTATTTTCTAATGTTGGTATTGGTGAAACCTACCTGAAAGACATTGGAATTGAAATCGTTGTTGCAAACGAATTGCTCGAAGATCGAGCAGAATTTTATAAAGTAATGCACCCAAATACAAAAATGATTTGTGGAGACATTACTA
>Ga0208644_1000136_pt1 | contig 48860 bp, 75 predicted proteins | sample VirMetDEL_Nov_18_FD_184517 | JGI IMG/M metagenome (GOLD analysis project Ga0208644, IMG submission 184517) | Aqueous microbial communities from the Delaware River and Bay under freshwater to marine salinity gradient to study organic matter... | ecosystem: Environmental > Aquatic > Marine >...
CTATTCTAGGATTTGAGGAGATAAACGGTATAATATATGTAAAAGACGAAATAGAAAGGGAAAGGCCAACGCCATCAGAGATGCTAGATACACTACTATTACTATCAAAGAAATACGGTAACTGCCTAATGCTAGTAGATTCTGCACATACAGGATTAATTAGGGATCTTCAGAATAGGGGGGTTAATACTCAATCAGTAGTATTCGGCTCAATGAGTGAGGATAACAAACAATCACTAATATCAAAGATGACATTTGAGGCCAGTCAAGCGGTAAGGGAGAAAAGAGTTAGAATCCACAAATCAATGAGAACCTTAACAGGCCAATTAAAGGCAGTATCATTTAACTCTAAAGGACACCCAGATAAGACAAAACTTAATTTCGATGCAGGCGATTGCTTTCTTATGGGCGTGAATCATCTAAAGAGTAACAGGGTAAGAATCATTTCACTATCTTTAAATAATACAGATGAAGAGGATGATTGACCGTCAGCCATAACCGAGAATCTTTCTAGATAAGAGGAAAAGTTGGGCTCTTAGGTCTTAGCCTAAAAGCGTGTATGAGACATCATTAGGCTAACTTTTATTAACAAGTATGATAATTAATAATGGGTTAAGCAGAACTGGTTATCAGGGCTGAGAGAAATCAATGAAGCCTAAATCTTTATTATCAAGTATCTATAATTCAAATCAATGATACCACACTGTCCATCATGTAGTTTCCATTTGCAAAAAATAACATCATCTGGCGATTCATGTCAAATCTATATCTGTATGTGTGGCAAGAGGTATTTTGAGAAATGAGTAGAGGAACTGGAACTATGAAAGGTCGCAGAGGTAACAGAAAGCCAACCAAGAAAGAAGTGCTTGAAGAACAGTCAATGATAATATTCCAGCAAAACATGATAATACAAGAACAGAAAAGGGTTATAGAGAATCTAACTAATACTTCTAATATTAACAAATAATCAAATTTCCTCAATGGGAGTCATTTTTAATTCAGGTAGAAAAGATACAGGCAGGACAGACAAATATTCAGACGAAACGCCTCTAAAAGACTACCAGGATTACAGAAAAGACTATCCATTAAAAGACGAAAACGCTAGGGAAATAGCACGTGAAATCACACTAAAGAAAAGACCGGTTCAATTCATAGGCAAAAAGAGTTTAGAAGTACGCAAACAGGAATTAGTTTCTCATATTCAATCTTATCAAGAAACTTTCTCACATCAGGATAAAAAGAAATGGATTAACAAACTTAAGGAATTGAACGAGGCACTAGGATTTTGAATCAGGTTTTAGATACTTTTAACCATTGTGTAGATGATCTTATTGCAGAGATTAGGCGTATTAATACTGAGAATCCTGATCCGTTAATGGCAGAGAACAAGACCAAAAGAGTAATTCAAAAATGGTTCAAGTATGGCGGAAGACTACCTAGAGGTTAAAATTGACCTTAGGAATTTATTTAACTTTAGATCAATCCATAATTAATTATGGGGATTATTCCAGCGGTAACAAGATAACAGGAACCATTTATAGTGACATTTACAAATCAGTAGCCTTTAACCTAACCGATTATACCGTTACACTTAGATTATATAGAGAGAATGGAACTGTAGATTATCTTAACGGTACTTGTGCCATTGTAACTGCAGCCAGTGGAACTTTCTCATTAACCGTAACGGATGGCCTATTACCTCAAAGAGGATTATATTTAGCCGAAGTGGAAGTATCCAAATCAGGAATACTACTCTCTAGCATAAACAGGGTGGAGTTGTTAATACAATGACAATCAAATCATTCCTTAAAAAAATATGGGTAGAGGAAGCAGTACCAAAACCAATATCACAAATCATAAAGTCTTACGGTTATCAGGGCGATTCTCCAGAGGTATCATTTGAAAGGAAAATATACTATCACTCAATATCCCCACAAATTCAGGTAGGGGTCACAGGTTATGCCAGACTATTAGATCCAGCCAATATTATAGTAAATACAGATGATGAACAATCAAAAAAGATTATAGAAGATTGGATTGAAGATACCGATTTTAAAACCAAATTCGAGGCCATGTGTAATACATTTTTGATATGTGGAAATAGTATCTTAGAAAAACTAGACGATAAACTAATTCAAGACGTAGCCGAAGTGGATATGAAAACCATAGTAGGCAAGAAAAGAGATGATGCAGGTAACACTCTATACTATATCCAACAAGCAGGTCCAGAACAAAGAAAACTAGGAGAAACAAAACTGGATAAATTCATCGAGTTTAACTTATCAACTATTTCAAGGGGTATGTGGAGTCCTTGTATCTTTGAATCAGCCTGTATCCCCAGAATGGTAGGAAATAGAAACACCTTACCTCTAGTTGAATTGGTAGTTGGCCTAGAAGATGCCATGAGTACAATAGTATTAAACAACGCATATCCAGAAGTATATTATACATTCGAGGGTGCAAATGAGGAAGAATTAAAACGAGAGGCAGAGAAGTTAAGGAAAAAGAAACCAGGAGATAGATCCATAGTAACAAAGCAACCAAAGATAGACCTGTTTGAGGCCAAAGGACAATCGGCTTATGTAGACTATATCAAATATTTGTATAACTCATTAAGTGCTTCTGTCAAGTTCCCAATAGATATTATCAATGGTGATTTTACTTCAAGGGCAAGTAGTGAAACATCTGCAGATTTACCCCAAATGGTTGCAAGTTCAATTAAGAGATATTTGGGTAATAAACTAAAGCAAGAACTATTTGATCTTATTTTACAACAGAATGGTAAGGATCCTAAAAAGGCAAACTTGCAAATTACATTCGGTTCTAACGAAGTAACCCCGCTTACCCCAGCAGATGTAGTATCAAGATTTGAAAAGAAATTATGGACAGTTGAGGAAGCAAGGGAATGGGATAAGGATAATACCAATTCCGACCTATTTGATGACGATGTAATTAATAATGAAGCACAGGCTGAAAAAGAACAACAGGTAAAAGACGATATGATACCAGTTGATGATAAGAAAGGCGGTTTTGTAATGAAACCTAGAATAGTAACCAATATCAAAAAGGAAAAAATCAAAGAGGGATTTGGTGCCACAGTTATTTATAAATTAGATTATGGCCATGATAAAACTGATGTTTGTGATGATTACGCTGATAATGTATATGAGATAGATTCCCCAGATATTCCTAAATTACCAGATGAAACCCATCCTAACTGTAAGTGTTATTTTGAGGATGAGGAATCAGGTGAATATCTAGGCCAAGATCCAATAAGTGCTATTAATGGTACAACAATAGAACCAGAGTCATTTAGAAATATAAAGAAAGAATTTGCTAAAAGAGATGAACAAATCAAACTGCTCCAAGAGAAACTAGCCGAAAGGGAATTACAGGAATCATCCGAGAAAGCAAAGACTACCAAAGAGATACTAGGGTTACTGAGGGATCTTAAATGACATTAAAACTATTCGAGGACAAAGAGGGAACCAAACTGTTCAATATGTGTAATTTCATAGAGGTAGAAGTAGGCTCATCTAAATCCAAAGAGGTTTATCTTAAGAACATTGATGAGAAATGGAATATAGTAAACATCAAAGAGACAGTAACAGACGGTGATATTTCAGTAGTTAACATACCCTTACAATTAGCACCAATGGAATCAAAGGCAGTAACAATCATATTCAAACCGTCATTAAACAGGGATTCAGGACTTCATAGCGACTTATTCTTTACGGGGAAGCTTGTCAAGGTATAGTTCTATTTTACTAAATTTATGGGGTAATAACTAATGGTTGCAACTTTTGACGTTGTTTGGGATTTTGGTGGAACAGCAAACACACCAGGTACAGTAGCCCAGACACTTACTAATTTACGATTTAACAACGAGGATACAAATGATCAGGATACAGCATCACCAATTACAATTACAGCCGCAACTACAATTTACTCTTTTTGGAAACACGTTTATCTAAAATGTACTTCTGGTCCATCAGTTCAAATTAACAATGTCAAAGTCTATACAGACGGCACATTGGGTTGGACAGGATGCACAGTCAAGGTAGGCGATGACGTATGTACTAGAAATTCTACACCATCTTATGCAGGTTATGATCCAGGTGTTGCTACCGTACTTACAAACCACGATACCATAGCAACTACAACAAGTCTTTTCACTTATACATCAGGCGCTGCTCGAACCGTTACGATCAGCGAAACAGATTCCGTAATTAACGCAACAAACGAGACTACCGATTATGTAGTACTTCAACTTGAGGTTACAGATACCGCAAGTCCTGGAACTACTGCAACCGAAACAATAACGTTCTCATACGATGAAATTTAATCCAGCAGATTGCAAATGGAGAGCAATCCACACAGATAAGATTATAGAATATCCAAACTATATCGATATAGACCGTTCCACTCTACAGGAATTTCAATTATTAGACGGCGAGCAAGTAGTCTATTCATTAAAAAGACCAAAGAACAAGCCATTCAAACTATTCGCTAGATTAAGAACTTATGATATGAAAGTAGATAATCAGGGAACTAAGGTATGGATAATAGGCAATAATATTCCGCCTGTAAAGTTTGATGTCATAGACGGGGAAACAGTAGAATCCTGTAATGAGTATCGAACCAATCACGCAAAGTATGACAGGGTTATATTCAGAGAGGATGAATTATGAACTTCTATAATAGTGAGGATTTAATGGAATAATATGGCAGAATACACAATGAACGTACAGGCAACATCTAATTCTTCTGCAAACACATCTGACGCATTTTTAGAATTAAAGGCTCCAGCTTCTACAACTGTATTGTTAAAACGTATTAGAGTTGCTTCTCATGCCACAACCCCAGCTGATAATGTGATCTATATAAGATTAAACAGATCAAGTGCTGCGGGTGCTACAGGATCAGGCTTTACTCCACTTAAAAGGAGACAGACTGCACCAGTCTCAGTAATCACATCTTCAGCGGCATTTGTCAAAAACGGAACTACTGCTTTTTCAATCGGAGCAGTAACAGATACTCCTATCAAAAGTGCAGTTAATCAAAGAGGTGTTTGGGAATGGATAGCAAGAGATAAGGATGATTATATCGAATGTGGTTCAGCAGCTTATCTTAATTTGGAAATTCAAGTAGGTGCTGCCTCACAGCTTATCAGTGCCGAATGGGATTGGGAAGAATAGATGTATGATCACATGGACCGCAGATTCATGTACTGGTAATACTAATACTGGATGCAAAATAGTAATAGACACAACAAATCCAAATAATCCAACTTTTGTATCGTTTGAAAGAAGATGTATTAATCATAGTACAATTTCAGGGGATACCTTATTACAGACAATGTTATCAGAATCCAGAAGAAAAGAATATACTAGACAAAAACTATTAGAGATAGCGTCGTCTATTTTGGGTACTACAAACACAGATGGTGTACTGGTTTGGAAAAACGGTGTATCAATGAACTGGTCTTACGACTCTAACAGAATCCTAACCATATCAGTATCAGGTGTCACACTAACCACACAGCAAAAGGCAACAGCCCAGTCATGGTGTGACACTCAATTCGGTAGCGGAAAAGTGATAGTGGTATGACTTGGCAGACACTATACTAGTTGCGTCAGAGTCAGAGGGTAGTGGTGCATTAGGTTCAAATGTAATACGATATATCCCCATAGGGTCTGGATTTGGAGCACCGAATACCACAGAATCAAATATTGAAAGGACTTGGCGTAATGCTGGAACATTAAAAAAATTACTGGTATTAGTAACATCAAACTCAATTTTAGTCTTAGATACAGTTTATACTACCAGAAAAAATCAGGCAAATACATCGCAGACGGTTTCAGTTCCAGCAGGCTCTACGGGAACTTTTGAGGATACCACAAACAACGTAACAGTAGCTGCTACGGATGAACTGGATTATTTGGCAGACACGCCAGTAACGGCATCAGGTACAATCACAGCAACATCAATTTCAAACATATATACAGCAGATTCCAACACATACACAAACTTTCAAACTTCACATTACACATCTGATACATCAGTATCATATACTGACAACACTACACGATATGCCCTAATTGGGGGGTTTATTACAAATGAATCAACTGAATCAAATGTAAATACCACTTTCAAATCTGCAGGTACTTTAAAGAATGGATTTGTCTATATCACACAAAACAACATATCAAGTGCCAGCACCATCAGAACCAGAAAAAACAACACTACAAACGGAAACATATCAATCTCAGTAACAGGAAATACAACAGGAATATTTGAGGACTCAAGCAATACGGATACCGTAGCAAGTGATGACGAATGGAACTGGCAGATAGTATGTCCATCGGTTACACAAACAAAAACAATAGAAATAAGACACCTGCAAATCGGGTTCGAGACTACAAATTCACAATTTCCATTATTTTCAGGTACTTCGGCACCAAAAACACAAGCGTTTAATGCCACATATTATTACGCATTAGGTTCTGCAAATGAATCTAATACTGAGTCACACAGGGCTGTAAAATCCAGAGTATCCTTTACAGCTAAAAACATGGTAGCTGCGGTAACGGCAAACACAATAGCAACATCAGAAACCACATTCAATTTCAGAAAAACAAATAATTCGGTAATCACAATATCAGTAAGTGCTGGTGCAACTGGAATCTTTGAAAACACGTCAGACACCTCATCAGTAGATACAACAGATACAATCAACTTTTCAGTTATTACACCAAACACATCAGGTAGTATTTCATTCAGACAGATTTCAGTAATGGCTGATGCATCATGGATGTATCTTCCAAGTACGCCAAAACGTAACAAGTTCAACTTCCAAGACATAGACGAGGGGGAAGAAATTGGTTAGATATGTTTATCCTCGTTCAAAAACACCGCCACGAGTAGCATCAGTTACATACACCAAGACATTTACAATAGACGCTACTCTCAAAAAGAATCTTACAAAGACCTTTACAATTGATACCGTACTAAAGAAAAACTATACAAAGACGTTCACCGCAGATGTAACATTAAAGAAAAACTTTACCAAAACATTTACTATTGACGCAACATTACTAAAGAATTATCCAAAAACATTCACAATAGACACCGTACTAAAGAAACTCAGTATTCCAAAAACCTTTACAATCGATACTGTTCTAACAAAACTAAACAACCTCAAGACCTTTACTATTGACGCAGTATTAGCAAACACCTACACAAAGACATTCACAATAGACGCGGTACTCAAAAAGAATCTAACAAAGACCTTTACTGTAGATACCGTACTTCAAAAACTAGATAATCTAAAGACATTCACCGTTGACGCTACCCTCAAGAAAAACTTTACAAAGACATTTACAGTTGACACCGTCTTACTCAAGAACTTTACAAAAACCTTTACAGTAGACGCTACTTTACTCAAGAATTTCACCAAAACGTTCACCATTGATGCCGTACTTAAGAAATCATATACAAAGGCACTAACAATAGATACAGTATTACAGAAAAATCTAACAAAAACATTCACTATCGATTCTACTCTGCTTAAGAGTTTTACAAAACAATTCACAATAGATTCGGTATTAAAGAAAGCCTATACCAAGACTTTTACCGTAGATTCTACCCTCAAAAAGGCATTTACCAAGACATTCACCATAGATACTTACCTAGAATCTGCTGGAAGCACCACAAAATCATTCACAATTGACGCAGTTCTGCAGAGATTATCAACCAGACGGGCTGGAAGTGCCATAAAGAGGGTAAGAAGAAAATTACCACCAAGATATCCTGAATTTATCACAATAGAGTTACATTTACCCCTAGAATCAGCCGTTACAGTTCCATTAAGGGAAAAAATACCGTTAAGATCCTTTGTCTATCAGAATCTAAGGACAATAATCAGCCTAGAATCAAGCGTATTTAGGAAGATTATAGAGAATTTACCCCTTAGATCAGCCATTTCACAGGAAACAAACACGCATACGGCACTGGAAAGTTATATATCAAATGGAAATGTGTTTTATAGTATTCCTCTAGATGGTAATATTAACAGGGATAAAATGGACAAAATCAGGGAAAAACTAATCGATTTGATAGGAGAAGAATATGAAACTTCCTAGTTTTTGTTATCAAAAGGCTTTCTGGGTACTAGTTCCAATAATTATTGTTTCCATGTCTTCAGGCGTTGCTGCAGTAATGGGCCAGATAAGTTCTATGGATATAAGATTAAACCATGTTGAAAGCGAGGTTGACATGAATAACGTTCCAGAGTTGAAATTAACAATTAATAACAGATTTGACAAGATTGATGAAAACTTGTATATCATTCAAAAGCAGAATTTAGAAAATTATAAACAAATTTGCAGATTATCAGAGGGAGACTGTTGAGGCTTAGATTTTCAAACAAAAAGATATTATGTTGTACTCACTGCTCATCCATGAGACTTGATTTGGTTGGCGATGTGTTGATATGTGTGGACTGTAAGGCAGTTAGGGCGTTGAGTTAGTTCTATTTTAGTATATTTTAATTAAAAATTCGTGCATAAAGTAGTTATAGAATCAGTAGGAAGCGTAAAAGGCAGAATTATAGAGGGTATAGCCTTGACGCCAGCGGTATCACTTAACAGAAATATTTACTCCATAGAGGCCATAGATTCGGCTAGAAACCTAGACAAGCAACTTAAAGCCGATTGGGAGCATACTGACGAAGTAGTTGGTCATGTAACTTATTTCAAAGGACCTAATCATAGTATAAATTATAGAGCCGAAATAACCACAGAAAGGGCTGCAGAGATCAAAGAGGGTGTTCACAAGGTATCAATAGAGGCTTCAGTTGATGATGTTGTATCTTCTTGTAATAAAAAAGGCTGTTATAATCTGGTAGATGGAATTACATTTGAGGGTATAGGAATTACTACAAATCCAGGTGTCCAAACCACAACTCTAAACATAGTAGAATCTTATCAGGATTGGAAGCCAATAACAGAATCACATTGTCTAACCTGTAACGAGAATATTATAAAAATAAACGAGGAAGAACAGAGTGAAATCAAGATAGAATTAGAGAATCTAAAGAAACAGGTTGAGATACTATCCAGACCAAAATGTGAAAAGTGTCACAAACCAGCTAAAGTATAGTTCTATTTAATATACAAACTAGCTAACCAATTAATGACAGATATAGACGAATGCGCTTGTCCTAAAGAATCTGAACATTGTGCCGAAGAAGATAAAATCGACGGTAAATGCCCAGAAGTTCCTAAAGTCGAGAGCATTCCAGAATGGGCAAAAGCTCTTCAAACCTCTTACGAATCAATCTCAGGCAAATTAGAAAAACTAACCACGCTTGAAGTTGCCGCTGGAGTCAGAGAAGTGCCAAAGCCAGAAGCAACAGTATCTAACACAACAGCAGATACAGTCACAATGGAAAACATCGCTGAAAAGTTGTCAAAAGCCTTTGATGAGGGTAGAGACTTAAAACTCACTATTCCATATGAGGGTGTAAGATCACTTGCAGTTTCAACCCAACAAGTAGGTAGAAATGGCATTAGTGAATCATACAAAGCATCTAACTTCAGAAAACACCAAATTCAAGAGGTTGGATTTACCTTTACAGGTACACACACAGCCATTGACCAAATTCCTGGAGTCCAAACAGTTCCAGGTGGTGTTGATTTCGCACCATTGAGACAGTACACTAACTACAAATCTATCCCAAAAGGAAAAGATTCCGCAACTTTCTACAAAAAGACACTGCCAGACACACTAGTCCAAGTACCAGGTACAACTGTCACAGAATCATCAATGACATTTACAGCAGTAAATATTCAGCCTAGCACTATTGCAGGTTCATACTTTAAGATTGACTCTGATGACGAGGAAGACGTACCATATTCAATATCCGCAGAAGTTGTTGACGCAATCGGTCAAACCGTAGTTGACTATGAAGATAACGCAATTATCAACACAGCAGCCGCAGCAGCAACTCCAGGATTATGGGTAAACGGTAACACTGGTGCAACAATTACACATGACGATATTTCAGGCATGACGCTTGATCCATCAGCCATTGGTAAGGCAGTAGCATATCTTAGCTCACAAGGCTATTTGAAAGGCGGAGTAGCACCAGTTCTAGTAGCACATCAAAACGCAATCGACCAGTTAGTTAGAGATAGCGACCTAGTTGATTTCGTACAAAACTCTAATGATGGAATTACAAGAAGCGGTGACTTCCCAATGCTATACGGTTGTAAATTAGTGAAATCTAACAGCGTAACCACAATGGATAACACCACAAACGATACCTATAGAAACTATATGTTCGTTCCAGGTATTACATTTGGTTCAGCATCAAAACGTGACTTAAACGTACAATTCCACTCCATACCAGAAAACAATCAGATAGGGGTAACAGCCAACTGGAGATTTAAATCTGGAGTAATTGACGCAAGTTCATTAGTTAGAATTTCCTCAAGCCAATAATAGATACAATTTTCTTTTTTTTCTTTTTTTATAACTTTAAATACTAGCTTTATAAATAAAATTAATGACAAATAAAATTATAAATAATAGTATAGATTCGGATATTTTTCAAGGTGATAACTCATTAATATGTGCTGGTGCTGTGATTCAAAATGATGTAATAATTGGAAGTAATACAATCATAGGACCTCAATGTGTGATAGAATCAGGAACAAAAATAGGTGATAATGTGACACTTCAACCATTTTGTGTAATTGCCAGAGACACTATAATTCAGGACAATGTATTTATTGGGCCTCATTTCTCATGTGCAAACGACAAATATATACAGGATGGTGAACATGGAAATTCACCAAACAAGAAACCTTTTGAGGCTCATAATATAATTATTAAAAAAGGTGCTAGGATAGGAACCAGATGTAGTGTTGCACCAGGTGTTATAATAGGAGAGAATTGTTTTATCAAGATGTGCTGTTTTATAAAAAAAGACGTTCCAGATGGGATGGTTATTCTTTCAAACTCAGTATATCCAGACGATTATGAACTTTGATGAATTATCTATTGGAATTTGCTGGTACAATGATCCAAGTATATTCCGCCTACTGGATAGCCTACCTAAATCAGTTGAAAAAATTGTTGTTGATGGGAAATTCAAACTGAACCCAAACCCACAGGAATTATCAGATGAATCATTAAGATTAAGATTGCTAGATTATGACAATATACATTTGATAGACGCACCAAATTTAACCGAGCCTGAAAAAAGAAACCAATATCTTATGGATAATGATCATAAATATCAGTTAAATATAGATTCTGACGAATATGTGATTGCTGCAGATTGGGGTAAATTCTATAATTTTATTCTTACTCTGGATAGTGGTATTCATCATGTGTTTTTTGAGGTAGATGAGAACGGGGGAACTTCTACTTATCCAAGACTATGGGTAAATCCCAGCGAATGGGAATATGTGATATGTCATAACATTTTTAGAAATAGAAAACTAGGAAAAATATTAAAGAGTGGATTTTCAGAGGGGGAAACCTGTCCAGGCGTACTATGTGGAATGAATGATAATCTGCGAAATGAAAGATACCTTAAAGAAATTATAGATTATCAAACTCAGATGATTGCATTTGAAAAACCATTTAGACATAAGTTCCAACAGGGAGATTTGAAAGACTTTGAATGAATATTCTACTTCCAAAGCAGTTTATCACGCCGATAAGATTAAGGATCTGCAGAACTTTAAGAGTATTACACCTACAGAATTACAGGTTGATCTAGAGGCTTGGTGTAATCATAACTGTAATTTTTGTAGTTATAGAAAAGATAACGGGTATAACAATGATATGCTTAAACTACTTGGTGCTAATCCTGGTGAGAAATATGATGACAATAAGCCAATAGGAAAACCATCAGATAATTCAAGACTTCCTCTAGAGTTTGCAAGAACATTACCCAAGCAGATGTTTGACTGTGATATTCCAGCGATTGAACTAACTGGTGGTGGAGAGCCTACACTATGGCCAGCGTTTGATGAATTAATAGAGAATCTGGCAAAATATCACAGGGAAATCGGTCTAGTTACAAACGGTTCTTCATTATCTGACAAAAGAATAGAGTTATTACGAAACCACTGTTTATGGATTAGATTTTCAATGGATTCTTCAAATCAGGAAGTGCATAAGAGAGTACATAGGACACAGGGTGATGAATTTGAAAGGATAGTCGGTAATATTAAAAAGATTTGTAATGGCAAAAGAAAAGACCTGATAGTTGGAATATCGTTTATCATAAACCCAGATAACGTGGATGATATTGAGGATTCGATTATATTTTACAAGGATTTAGGTGTTGATAATATCCGATTTAGTTGGATGTATGACGCTGGTGGAAAGTCAGGATTAAATGATGCTGAAATAAGTTATATTAAATGTAGGCTAGATTTCTACAAGCAAAAACACGAAACAGATGGCTATAAGATACATTATGATAAGACTAGAATAGATTCATATTCAGAGCCGAATGATTTTGACAAGTGTTACTTTCAGAGGTTTGTATGGTCCATAGGTGCCGATGCCAAACTATACCCATGCTGTATTGAAAAGTATGATGCAAAATATGTAATTGCCGACTTGAGGGAAAAGACAATAGGAGAGGTAATTTATGATATTTCAACAAATATAAAAATGGACAATCTTGATCCCAGAGGATGTCTTCCTTGCTGGCTAAGGGGCAAGAATCAATCCATTAAAGACGCAGTAGAGAAACCTATACATGAGAATTTCGTATGAAAATACTACTTGCTAGGCCAACCCCCAGAGGGAATATTGAAAAGGTGGAAAGACATAATATGCAACTACAATGTGATAAACTCCACGTAATGTATCATAAAGAGCCAGAAGCATATGAGATTATACAGGATTATTTTCTAACACATGATTATGATTATCTCATAATAGCACCTGATGATCTCATGGTTACAAACGAGCATTTGAACATACTCAAAGAAGATTTGAAATTAAACTATGATATTATAGGTGGTATTGCCAACGTAGATGAGGGGGATGATAATATTTCATCATGTCTTACAGTCCATGATATATTAAATGGTCCTATATGGATTAAGAGAGACAAACTACCAAAGGATGATATATTCAAGGTTGCTTTTAACGGATTTGCTTTAATGGCCATTCATAAGAGGGTATTTGAAAAAGTGAAATTCAAAAGCACTCAAGACGACATATATGATGGTAAAAGTTATACAGGTTCGGTAGATACATTATTTTGCATTGATTGTCATAAAAACAATATAAACATTCACACTGATAAGAGAATAGATATGATACATTTTAGAAAGCAGGGTATATTCAGAGTAGGAACTAGGGAACCAATGGTCATATTTGAGGCGTATTAGAATGGGTGTAATGTTTTCGGTTAATGATGGTCTTACGGATAATCAGAAAAAGGCAGCAGAATTAATGGGTATCACAAATGATGATATGTATAACAGGTTAAAGAGGATAAACGATAAGGATTTTTATGATGTTTCGATAGTCATTCCAGTCTATAATGGTGAGAAATATATCTTGGAATCTATAAATTCTGCAAAAAATCAAACTTGGAAAAGCACAGAAGTCATAGTGATTAATGATGGTTCTACTGACGGTACACATGAGATATGTAAACAGATAGATGGAATATCATATTATATGAAACCGAATGGGGGCACAGCATCAGCACTAAATACAGGGATAAAATTCGCACATGGCCTATGGATCAAATGGTTATCTGCTGACGATGTATTATACCCAGATACGGTCGAAAAGATGATGACGTACCCCCCACTAAACAAGGAAGTTATCTATTACACACATTATGACTACATCGATGAGAATGGAAAAATAAAGGGAAGTTTTGTAGAACCAGATAGAAGTGACAAATCAATAAAAGAATTAAAAGAAGAGATGTTGGGTAATTTCTTTGGCAATGGATCAACAAGTTTAATACATAGGGATATTTTCAAAAAGATAGGTATGTTTGACCGATTGCCACATAGTGAGGATTATGATTTTTGGTTAAAGGCCTTATCAAACGGTATAAAGATGGAGTTAATGGATATGTATAGTTGTAAGTACAGGCTTCATTCAGAACAACTAACAAACAAGATAGGCGGTCAGTTAAACGATTATATAAGGAGTAGATATGGTTAAGTTATTATTATTCAGGGGATCGCCTAGATCCAACATCCATGAGGTAGAGAGATGGAATAAACACCTAGAGGATTACTGTGACGTATTATGTGTAAGATATGCTATGGAGTTTGAGGCTTATGAATATGCCAGAGGTTACTTTCTAAACCATCCAGAATATGATTATCTAGTGATTGCAACAGATGATATAGTGGTTACTGTTAAAGATATAAAACAGTTAAAAGATGATCTTGAAGCTGTTGATTACCCCGTCTTATCTGGTTTAATGAACGTTGATGAGAAAGACCATGATGATATGTGGGGTAATCTTAACATCACTTATGAACTTGCAGCCAAAGACAGGAGATTACGATTCTATAACTTTGTAAAATTCAATGAATTACCAGTAGAGGATATATTCCAGGTAATGTTTGCGGGGTTTGGATTGACTGCAATAAGGCGTGATATTATAGAAGAGCCAGGATTTAACTTTGCTTCAGATGGTATCTTCAGGGGTACAGGGATAGTAAATGGTGCCTCACTTGATCTCGTATTTTGTTGGTGGTGTATGGAGCATAAGGATGAAAAAGGTAATCCTAATCCAATACCTATATTTTGTGATCAAAGAATACACATGCACCATCTAAGGGATCATGGTAGAAGCCAAGTAGGAGAAAGGGAGAAAGTAGTAGAGATTAACGGTAAGGAGTACCCATTCGGATATGTATAAGTTCTCTTTTGGGTTTGGAATAGATTGATATTATGACCAGTTATAGTTCTAACGCTAACGTACAAAACCTAGTTTATGGCACTACTAACTCGGATTTAGATACAGTTTGCTCTAATGCTCGTGATGTTGCTACAAGTGTAATCAATGCCACTTTGGGATATAAATCAGATTTGGCAACGGTTCCAGATGTTATTACAAGATGCTGTACGCTTTTGGCAGCAGGTATTATTTCAACTTCACCAGAGGATAAGGTAGATTCTAACACCTATTGGAAACAGGGTATGTTATTACTTGCTTCACTTGGTGAGGAAACAGAATCAGGCAACAAGTTTAATACTATAACCGTAGAGGGATTCGGAAGAAACCCAGATTATTATGACGGTCAGGAATATAACAGGGCTTAGACATGGTTAATAAACTATTAAATGCTCGATTAGGGACTGCGATGCCAACCGATCCCAGTGTGGCATTATGGACTTATGTCAAATCAATATGGGGTAATTCAACAGGTTATACGGTTCCAGCAAATACGGCAATAAAATTTGACACTAAATTCGGTGATTTTAAGGGATTCTTTAATTATTTTATCGTGGAAAATATGCCAAAGATTACTAAACCACAGGTATTAGGTGCTGGAAGATTTCATACTGATGAAGTAAAAAGGATTCAGATAATGTGTGTTGGTACAAGTGCAAAGAATACAAAATGGAATATGGAGCAGCATATACAATCTTTAATTAATGGAAATGTAATAGGTATGCAAACCACTTATGGTATTGATGAAATGATTTTATCTGACTTCCAGGAGATTCCAACAGAAGAAAGCGACACATTCAAAACAAATCTGCAGCCAAACACAGGATTCCAAAAAGCCAGAAGCTTTGCAACTGTTACTCTAAAGTACGACCAATATCAAACCGCAGTATAGTTCTATTATTGTTATAATTTTAAACTCTATTCGTGACTGAGGAAGCCATAACAATATCAAAGAAAATCCCTGAAGGATATGTTTTAGAAACTATCTTTAGAGAAAATGGAAAATCTTTCGAGTTATGGCATAATCCAAAATCAACAGATCAAAAGACAACTTATATTAAACATGAGGTAGGCTCCAAATGGTAGTATCTACATCTGCTCAATTATTTGTAAAGCCTTTGGGTTATACACCTGAAACCACAGAGGGAACTACACCAACATCATCACCTTATTTCTCTCCAGTGGGGGCAGTAACAGCATTAAACTATAAGAAAGATAACTCTTTAATCGAGATTGGTCAGATTGGTTCTGAAGATGTTATTGATTACGTAACTGGACTTACCGTAAGGGAAGCAAGTGTTACATTCGGATTAACAGGTTCATCATTTTTAAAACGTGCAGTAAATGCCGCAAATTATGGCACACCAACAGGCACTATATCACAAACCTTTTCTCTAGTATATTCCATTTATCTTAACGCAGTTGAAAACTTTGTATTCCTAAAGGGATGCAGACCTAAATCATGCTCTATTAACATGGAGATAGGAAAAGTTACAGAATGTTCTATGGATATGGTTTGTACTTCAATTACAAAACCAGCAACTTCAAGCGGTCTAACTACACCAACATTCGCAAGTCTAGCATCTGGTGACGTTTGGGATTGGCTTGATGGTGGAGCAGATCCAGTATCAGTTAATAGTGTTGCTCAAAGTTGCATTAAATTCTCATGTACTATTGAAAGAAATACATCAATGGATTATACTTTAGGCAATACCGCAGGTTTCGGTTCACAGCCACACGCAAGAAGAATCAGAGGCGAATTTACAACTCTATGGACAGCCGACACAGAAGAAACCCTATTTGATGCAAGTACAGAACACACAATAGCAGTAGTCTTAAAATCAGCAACTTCTACACTAACATTAACAGGATGTGAAATATCCATGATAAGCAGGGATCATTCAGCCGATGAGGGTGGAGCAACTGTAACAACTTACGCATATACAGCAGAGGCAGCATCATTAACATGATCGGTGAAACATTTGAAGTTAATGGAAAACATTTTACTATTAAAAACGAGTTTACACTTGGGGATAAGAGAAGAATAAACAGGTTACAGTCTAACTTTAACGATTTAATCGGTAAGGATATAGACACTGAAACACTAATTTCCGAGCAAACAAGACTGTCAAACGAACAGGATGAACTTATGGCTAATCTATTATCCAGAATATTGGGATTAACAGAAGATCAGTTAGATAAACTAACATATCCTGAAGAAGTCAGTCAAGTATTTCAAACAATGATTCAGGTAGCAACTACACCTAAAAAAAAAGAATCGAAGCAATCCGACTCGCCTACCTCACAGGAAATACAAGCCTACCTCAAGTAGTTTCAGAACCAGAAGCTCTAGAAATCATATCAAAATATTCTCTACTTAACAGAATGGGTACTGGCTACACTTGGGAGACATTGGACAATATTCCCTATATCGATTATCTCTATATCACAAAATGTATGGAGTATGAAAGCAAGGCTATGGAAATAAACAGTAAAGGGGGCTCCAATATTGTCTAAGGTTGAGGTTACAGGATTAAGGGAATCACAGAGAATATTAGATAATATAATCAGAAGCATGGATGAAGCACATCATAGAATATTGATAGAAGCTGGAAATAAAATAGTAGATGAAGCCCGTTCTAACTTGCAGAATAATACAAACATAGATTCAGGTGATTTGTTATCATCTATCAAGATACTCTTTGAAGATGAGGATTCGATTTATGTAGGATCTGATATGCCTTATGCAGGACATATAGAGTTTGGCAGAGGTCCAGTATTTCCAGTAAATAAGGAGTGGCTTCATTGGATTGATAAGGAAACTGGCAAGGATATTTTCGCTAAAAAGGCAGGTCCAACAGAACCAAGCCCATTCCTAGCACCAGCAGTTGAAAAGATAAAGGATGAAATGCCAAACATCTACGCTTACGAGTTTGAAACAAAGGTGAGGTTATCATGACAGATATTCCAATCTCTTGGCGTATCACTATGAGTGGTGCAAAGGAAGCTAAAGCCGAACTTGCGGCATTACAAGCAGAATTTGGTAAGACAGAGGGTTTAAAGAGATTTAGACAAAACACACAGGGTTTAACTGGTGATACTGCAGCATTATGGCAAAGACAGGCTGCATTAAATAGACAATGGAAATTACAACATCAATCATTAACAGAAGCCAGTAGAGCCATGAATGTATTTGGCAGAGCCATGAGGGCAGGTATGAGTATTATGAACACACTTAATCTTCTCACGGTAGCACAGTCTTCGGCACTTGGAAATCTGACAAAGGATAAGGCAAACATTCTAGCCGATTTGGAATCAATAGATTTAGAATTGGAAGATATGAGAAAAAGAGGTGAGAGCCCTCTAAAGATAGCATTAAAGGAGAATGAAAAGACCAAACTATTAAACGAATTAAAAGAGATTGAAAAACAGTTTGAGGAAACATCAAAGAACGAGGCATGGACAAAGTGGATTACCGCAGGGTTTGGAATTGCTGAGGGTGTTCAGACAGCGTTACAAATTTTGAATAATAAGGAAATAATGAAAGCACTAACATCAATGAGTGGTAAAATGTGGCAGATTGGAATGGCTCATGGTACTATATTTGGAAACGCTTTCAAAGTAGGTGCTGCCGTAAGTTTGGCATTATTAGCAGATTTAATTGTCGATATTATAGGTGGTAAAAGTGTTACAGAATCATTAACAGGTAAAAGACCCACTGAGATGATAAAAGACGCAACTGGTGTAGCAATCCCAAACGCACCACAAAACGATATTGCATTTTGGATTACACCTCTATTTGCACCTTTAACAAGCATAATCACAGGTTTAGAAAAATTATTATCACCACAAAAAGCATATGGTGAGGTAATGGCTCCACAGTTTCAAGGACCAATACAAGATTCTGGATTAAGACCAACAATTAGCGGAATAGCATCGCAAAGCATAGGATCAATATCAAAGGTAGAGATAACAAACGCACAGGAATTGGCACAGGTGGATTACAAGGGATTGGTAACTTTCAGGGATCTTACCACATTGACAGAAGAGAATAGTGAGATAACCACAGAGTCAAACGAGATAGTAAAGGAAAATACAGAGATAATAAAGACAGAAATATCCGCAAGGGAAGCAGCTAAACAAAGAGAAATAGAATTAAGGAATGAGGTACTGGCAAATAAACTAGCATTAATCGAACTTACAGCAGCAATAAACAAATCTATGATGGAAGCAGCACAAGCTACAGGCACAGCAATACCAACATCAGGTGGTGGTAGAGGTCCATATTCATCCCCAAGCGGATTCATAGGTGCCAACGGTAAGATGTATTCAAGTGCTTCCGAAGCTATAAGGAATAATACACAGCCAATAGTAAACAGTTCAAGACAGATAGTAGGCTATAAGGCAGCTAATGGGTTTGACGGTATGGTAAATAGCCCAACAATGTTTCTAGCTGGTGAGGCTGGTGCAGAACAGGTAAGCATAACTCCAGCAAGAAGATCCGCAGGCGGTGGCGGTGCAATAGTGGTTAATAATTATGTTTCAGGCTCGGTAATATCAGAAAGGGAACTTGAGAAATTAACAATGGATACGGTCAAGAATATATTAAAGAGGGCTGGATTTTGAGTGTCTCAATTACCAAAAAGCCTTTACTTCCAAACGTAAAGATTGAAAAGAATGATGCCTCATTTTACACCTTTAACCATTTTGCTGGAACTTATAATTTCAGGTTAAGAGGTTTGACATGTACACCGCCAAAGGACAATCAGAAAGGACATTTTTCAATTAGATTAACTTCAGCCAATGCCTCAAATACTGATGCCAATACGATATTATCCAATATAAAAAGAGGTAACGAGGTACAGATATGGATAGGTAAGACTGATCCTGGAACTTCTGATTCCTCAACCCGATTGTTTTTAGGAAGAATAGAAACCTTAGAGATTTACGAGCATACAGCCAGTTTCATGGATATAGAAATCAGTGGTCCTGATTGGGGAAGTGACATATTAAAATCAAGGATAGTAAACAGGAATTGGACACAGATTAAAACAGGTGACGGAATAACATTAGATACAACTGATGAAACCACATTAATACAACAGATAGTTTTGGATTTATTGACAGAAGCCAACTCTTACGCTGCAGGTGAGGTGCCAGTAGGTGACGCAACAGGAAGTGGCTCAACTCAAGGTATAGTAGTAACTGCTGCAAATATACAAACCCCAGATATAAAACTACCTGCTTTTGTTGCAAACTATGAAAGATTAGATGATAAATTATCTGAATTAGATTCGATCGGTGGAACCATACACTGGGTTGGTCCAGATAAGGTGTTTCATATGGAACTTCCAGTAGAATCAACTTCATCAAGACCAGCCGAAATACTCATCACAGATGATTATACAAACGCCACAGCGATAGCATGGCCACCAGGCCAAACAAAAGTCGGTTTGATTGGAACAGATTGTGATTATAAGATAACCGTTGAAAATAAGAAATCACGTTATTTTGGAATAGGTGGTGGTGTTGAGGAAGTTGATCAATCCAAAGAAACAAACGCATCAAGTACAACATTAAACGGACAATATATCGGAATGAAATTTACCCCTACAAAGATATTCTTAGAGGGCGTTGCGTTATATCTCGGAAAGACAGGCGATCCACCTACTTCATCTGTAACATGTATGATTTATGAGAATAAGAGTAATGAGCCAGTAGATTTGTTATGCAGTGCCAGAATAGATGAGAAATATGTTACAGCGTCAGGTGGATGGGTAACATTTAAAATGCAAACGGAACTTAATACAGCAAACTCTTATTGGATAATTCTTCAAAAGAATCCAGGTGATGATGTTTCAAACTGTTATAAATGGTACAGGGATTCTGCGTCTACTGGTGTCAGTGGAACCTCATCAGATGGTGATACTTGGACTATTGACGCAACAGGTTTTAATTATATGTATAGAACTTATACCACTTATCCCCTAGTTACAATAGTTTCGGATCCTAACAATGGCGTACTGACATCAAAACATTTCCACGAAGAAGTCATATTTAAAAATGATATTACAATCCATACCGTCTTAAACAAACTGCTTACAGGTGAATCAAATACTGGTTTTAAGGAAAAAGAGATGCTAAAATGTAGAATTTATGCACCTGATACAATACTGAGTGCAGGACAGAAGATAAGGGTAATCAAAACAGCAAGTGGTAAATCAATTTCAACTGCTGGAACCCCTAGTAATGACGATTTCATTCTATCAGATGTTACATATACATTTGAATCAACAAACGAGGGCGGAACTGGAACCTTTTGGTATGATGCTGAACTAATCAGATTTGTTTCTTATACATGATAATATGAGGATTATGGTATGAAATTAAAATCAAAAACAGGTATGAGGGGAATGGTAAATATCTATTCACTTCCGCCAGATTTTACATATGAGGATTTTAAGAAATGTGATAAGGAAAAATATCTGGTTGATAGGGGGGAAAATCTAGTTGTGGATATGGGGTTAAGGGCAATATTAAATTTAATGACAGGACAATCAACAAGTTATTTTAATTATTGTGGTGTGGGTAGCGGAACCACAGCAGCAGCAGCCGATGATACTGATATTGAAACCGCCATAGGATCAAGGGTGGCAGTAAACGATTCTTGGAGAGGTGGTTTATCAGGCTATTGGTACACTTTCTTTGATAAAAATACTTGTAATGGAACTTGGACAGAATCAGTAATTGCCAACGCCTCATCAGGGGGGGATATTTTATGCAGACGTAAATTCATCTCTTCATTCGTAAAATCAACTTCAAACGCTGGCGTGGTAGAATGGGTAATTACCGCAACAGGAACGGCTGACAGTTGAGCTCTACCAACCAAACCAGAGATACAAATGCGGGGGATTACCTTAATGATGTTAGGTTATATCTTGCACAATTAAAGGCAAAAAGCATTAGAACTGTTGACGCAACACTTACAATATTAAGACAATTATTAAGTCAAGTAGGTTTTGCAAGTGCCACACCAACCGCAACCGCTTACACATTGGCAGATTATGATGTAGTGGATAACACAGGTAAATGTATAGTCTATCTTCCCTTTGACCTTGACACCTTAGACGCAAGTAATAGTAATGATGGAACCGTATCTGGAACTGAAACCTATGTAGATGGTCCTGAAATATCTTCAACCCATCCCATGAGAAAGGCGTTTAGTTTTAACGCTTCTACATATATCACTCTGGCAAATGAATCAAATTTTGACCTTGACAGGACTAATACAATGAGTTTTTCGTTTTGGTATCAATCATCAGATACAGGACAGAAAGGAATTTTTACAAAGGCTAGAACCGCCAGTGACTATGCTGGAATTTATGTGGAAGAATTAAACGGCATATATGGTGTCGGATTTAAACTTGGTTTTACAGATGGAACAAACACCATATCAAGACACACTAATGCCCGATATAATGACGGGTTATGGTATCATATTGTATGGACTTATGATGGATCAAACACAGTAGCAGGAATTAAATTTTATATGAATGGTGTACTGACTTCAACCACAATACATGATAATGGAGCACCTATAAACACAATTTTACATAACCAGCTTCCAGTTGTAGGCGGTTCTGATGTTGACGGTGCTTATGGTGGAACTTTCAAACTAAAGGATTTCTCAATGTGGAATGTAGAACTATCCCAAGATGATGTAACTAGATTATCTGGTGGCCGACAGATTAGTAAGGACACTACTGCAACAAACCCAGCTTACCTAAGTTTTTCCGATGTGACATGATTAGTTCTATTTTATTATTTTTTAGGTGTTAATTCATGGGAAGTGCTGGATTAGAATTTGATGCAAACGATTCTCCAGAAAAGGCTCGATTAAACCAAAAGACTACATTTGTAGGAACTGGAGCACAGATAAGCGGTTTATCAACTACTTACCCTGGTCAATTTGCTTTCTGTACCTCAACAGGTTCGGGATATACAGCCGACGTGTTATATGTCAGAAATGCAGCAAACTCAGCTTGGGTATCACAGGTATTAACAGATACAATATCAGAGACAACAGAAACTACGACAACCCCAATAACAGATGATACAAACCATGATGCTGTGGCTGGCACTCGTTATTATCAATTTATTACTTTACCTACAACAGATCCATTATATATCATTACTAATATTTCTTGGAAGAATGGCACTAATCAGGCAGGTACAATAATATCAGGTGTGGATTTAATAGATGCAGATCCGCCCACAGTGGCAAGTACACCACTACTGGCATTGGGTTTGGAAGTGACACAGTCGGGGGCAGATCAGAATCAGTCATGTGGTTATGTTTCAAGTAACATGATACGAGGTGGAAGTGTTATCGGTGTATGGGTTGCATGTTCATCAGCTTCTGCAGATTTGAGAAAGGTTACAGGAACATCACAGAATCAGAGAAAGGCTGTAGCAGCTTATACATCATCCCCATCAGCAAGTGATAGTACTGCTTGGACAGCAACCACTGACAAATATAATATCACTTGCACATATAGGAGTTATTATTAATGAGTGGTTTAGAGTGGGCAACCAATGATCTTTTCGATCCCACTAGACTAAATAAGAAGACACGATTTGTAGGTACAGGCGAACAGGCTAATACATTCATAACATCCCCACAGGTAGGACAGCAGGTATGGCCACTTGAGGATTATTCTACAACATTTAAACATGATAAAATACATATACGAAACGTTGCAAATGACACTTGGTTAAATGCTACGGTTGACGAACAGGCAGAGGGAAGTATTGGAACTTCAAGTGGGGCACAACAAAGATCATTATCTGGTGATAGAAAATATTGTAGAGACACATCGTATGTTTTACCAACTACTGAAAAATTTTATATAATAAGTGCTATTGAGGCAAAGTGGGGACAGCCTGGAAGTGAAGTTATGATGGCAGGTGTTGACATTGGCACTTTCTCAACAAACACTATGAGAACCCTACTAGTGGCACTTACACCAGCAAAGGCATATTCGACAGGTGTAACTAAAATGAAATGTATGAGTAGGGTTTTAAGAGGTGGCACTACACTTTATCCTTGGGCTTCTGGCACTGGATCTTCCAATATAAATGCAGAGGCAAACGCAGGTAGTACATATCATGAGAGTACAGGAGCCCACACAGAAACACCTGATTATGCCCACACTGATTTAGCTATGGCAAATACAGGTAATGTTGGTGTATTAAAAATATACTATTATGGATACTCTTAAATTAAACCAATTCAATTTACTCTTTACTTGAAATGTATAGTAGAAGACTGTAAACAATATTTTAATACTGATGAAAGGGGTAAGGGAAGACAGAAATACTGCCATATCCATAAAGAGATAATAAGGACACAAAAAAGAAAGGAGTATGACAGGAAATACTATGAGCGAATTTCTAATACAGTATAAAAAGAATATATCCAACCTCTGTTACAGGGGATCTCATTGCTACGGAATGGGTAAAAGAAGGTGTAATAATTTAAACCATAAATGCGAATGTGACTGTCATAAAACTATAAATTAAACTAGGATAATTATCAATTATGGGAAATTGTAAAAACTGTGGAAAAGAGATCACATGGAAAACCCCCTATACAAAAGGAGACGGACCATTAAACCTTGATCTCACTCCACACAGATGCAAGAAAGAACCCCAATTATCACAAAATCAATCATTATTTGACAATGTGAAATGGGAAAAGATACCAGAAGATGAAAAGACCGAAGATATGAAAGAGCTCGTATTGGGATTAAAACTGATGCGAAAACTTGCTTATGAAGATGCCAAAGATATGCACCCAGATATGCCAGAGAATAGCAACACGTTCGGACAGATAGTAAACGCTGGGGTATCACATCTGATCAATCTTGCAAAGGTAAAAGCATTAAAGGTGAAAAAATGACAAACCCACCTATTTTTTCTATAATCAAATATAAGAGATATGAATACAACGGACTGGTAACTGATATTATGAAAAACCTAGAAACAGCCATAGGAGATCCTGATGATAAGATAGAAATAGCACGAATGATGGCTAGGGAATATATCACAAATCAGGCTTACGAACACTTGGAGGAACTTGACTGGATTAAATTCAATGAGGGATATGAGTAAGTTTGACTGTATCATGCTGGGTATAGCGTCTTTCTTTAGTTCTGCCATAATTTTCTATTCTATTAATGAGTGTCCTATAACCATTGAAAGTGTGATTGGTGTTTGTTAAAGTCACAGGAAATAATGAAATCCCTATCCAAACTATATGATGAAAGATGTTTCGTTACACATCAACCGTTCAAGATAAAGGGTTTTGTCTTGCATCATTTATGGTACATAGAGGGGGATGTAATCAGAAAGAACTATCCAAAAGGAGTGAAAGGTAGGGAACAATATATTATTGATTTAGAGCCATTAGTCAGAGAACAGCCATTCAGATTTATCCTAATTACAAACGGAATACATACCAAATTGGACCATGTAAGGAATGGAGTCAGTAGGTTAAAAAGAGCTAACCAATACAGATTTATTGTGGCGTTACTATTGACAAGGAAATGAATATTAGATTAAAGCGACAGATGGAAGATATTGAAAAACAAGGTATAGAATCTGTCAAATATAAAAAAATTTATCATGGAAAATATGACGCAGAAAGTTCCACAGATATATATCAATACGGTTCTTGTTATGGTAAAATATTATTTTATTGTAAAAAACATGATTTTGTTACTGATAATCGATATGGATGTAAACCACAATGTAAAAAAATAAAAATTCGTGTTTTAGAAGATGAGTTGGAGAAGATAACTAATAGTGGTGATTCAATACCAATAAGTTTAATAAAGAAAATATTAACGAGGGAAATATGAGTTTCAGAGGTAAACCAAATTATAGTAAACCTAAATGTTTTGCTTGTGGTAATCCTCAATGTATGAAAGTTGAATTATCGGAAACAGAGCATCATTGGCTTTGTGATTATCATTTAACAATACACCTTAGGAGTAATAAATGAGCCTTATAGAGTTTTTTCCGAAACCATTATTAACCATAATCTATTCATGCTCGACTTGCGGAAAAAGAATTAATAAGGACTCATTATACTGTCAATCATGTCAAATACAACACGTACAACCACAAGAACTATAAACTGCAAGACTTGTGGAATTGAAACAATCAACAAGGTTTTCTGTTCCCAGAGATGTAATACTGTAAGACCTCATAATTTTGAAACAGAATCATATTGTCCTCATTGTGCCAAATGGAAGCCAAAATCCCTAAGATGTAATGAATGTAATAAGAGATTAAGAAACAAGGCCAGATATACCAAAAACAAGAATCCTGATAGGTGGAGTAAGGCATATTGAGTTGTAAAAATAAATGCTTGGGAATAACAGGCGGTAAGGGGTTGCATTATGAGGAATACGGCTACTGTAAGACCTGTATGAGATGGTTTGAAAAGCCTACTCCCCTTAGATGTTCCTGTTGTGGCTACCTAATAAGACAGAATACACGCTTTTCCAGGTCAACTCATAAAAAGATAGTCAAAAGAATTTAAAAAACCATGAGAGAGAGTGTAAAATAAAAAAAATAAAATAAAAAAATTTTTTTAAAAAGTTATTTATTTATTATTTATTTTATTATTATTTTTAGAAAAACATTTTTATATTACTCTCTCTCTCACTCTCTCATGAACATAAATAATGAACCTACAACAAAAGCCAGAGGACAAATTTTTTGTAATCTAGTAGTGACCTCTGGCTCGATTAAGAGGGGTGTATTGATAAACAGAATGAATGTATCTGAACACACCTTTGCATCAGAGTATAAGACTTGGTTAGACATATATCCAAACATCAAATATAATATGAAAACAAGGGAGTTTATAAATTCACCATGACCGAAGATGAGTATATAGGATCTGCTGGAAGTTATGATATAGAGATAACCAGTACTGATATTAACAAATCATACTGTGGTAATTGTAAGAAGAATCAGCATTGTATTCATGGTACAAAAAAAGAGAAAGATTCTGATGAGATACCGCCTGTAATAATGTTAAAAGATAAATGTAATAATGATATTTGTGAGTGTAAATGCAGGCGTTTCTATTCAGCCAAAAACGGAAAACTAAGAAGATTGGGAACAATAGATGATACTGATCCTTTAGAGGGTTTTAATATGAATCAAAAACGTGAAAAGATAGATGATATAATAGATATATTAAATAATACAATAAGGAAAAAGGATTAATGCCAACCTGTAAATTCTGCAACCAGGATAATCTTGAATGGTATCAGGACCAGCAGGATAAATGGCATCTAGGGTTAAAACTGGATATTAACAATTATCGACCTCATAAATGCAGTCCACCACAAACCAAAGAAGTTGACAATAATAAACGGAATTGGGTGGACTTTGAGTGTGAAAAATGTGGATGTATTGTCAAGCAAAACCTCAAATTAGTCAAATCTAAAGAGTTAAATTTATGTTGTGATTGTCAGAGAATATGATAAAATCATTATCTAAAGAACAGCAGGAAAGACTGGACAAACATTGTATTGAGTTTAGGGAAAAAATACTAAACAATAACAAACAGATTACTTTTGATGAGGCAAAAGAAGCTATTGATTATCTTTATAAATTTACAGGACAAACTAACAAACCATTTATTATAATAATGAATTCGTTTTTGGAATCACAGTTGGCAGCAAATCATTGTGCGTTAATCAACTTGTCTTTAGGTGGGAGTCAAGTGGAGAGTCAAGTGAGGAGTCAAGTGGAGAATCAAGTGGAGAATCAAGTGGGGAGTCAAGTGAGGAGTCAAGTGGAGAATCAAGTGTGGAAGCAAGTGTGGAAGCAAGTGTGGAGTCAAGTGGGGAGTCAAGTGAGGAGTCAAGTGGGGAATCAAGTGTGGGATCAAGTGTGGAAGCAAGTGTGGAGTCAAGTGGGGAGTCAAGTGAGGAGTCAAGTGAGGAGTCAAGTGTGGGATCAAGTGAGGAGTCAAGTGGAGAATCAAGTGGGGAGTCAAGTGAGGAGTCAAGTGAGGAGTCAAGTGAGGAGTCAAGTGAGGAGTCAAGTGGGGAATCAAGTGGAGAATCAAGTGGAGAATCAAGTGGAGAATCAAGTGGAGAGTCAAGTGTGGAGTCAAGTGGGGAATCAAGTGTGGGATCAAGTGAGGAGTCAAGTGGAGAATCAAGTGGAGAATCAAGTGGAGAATCAAGTGGAGAATCAAGTGGAGAATCAAGTGGAGAGTCAAGTGTGGAGTCAAGAAAAAGTATTTTTCGGGCAGTATTACTTTGGGTTATTTTATGAATCATTTTGGCTTACATTTTATAATTTCTGGAATGATGAAAAAATAATAAATAATGACTTCATTACAAAATGGACAGAACATCTAATGAAAGGAATATTTAATATTATAATTCTGGAAAACTTTGTAATAATAACAAGACTTCCCAAACATATTAAAAGAGACGATTCAGGCAGATTACACTCTTTAGAAACAACTGCAATTTATGAGCAGAATTATATTCATGGTGTATATTTTGAGCCTGAATTATGGTTGAAAGTTTCAAAAAGACAACTAGCCCCTAAAGAAGTCATGCAGATGAAAAATATAGAGCAAAGACGTATAGCAATAAATCATTATGGGTGGGATGAAATATTTGATTATTTTGACAAAAAATTGATAAATAAAAGCAATAGAAATTCAAAAGCAGAGTTGTATCGGGTTAAAGGTCTTGCAGATGGAATAGAGATAAACATTGTAAAATATGTGGATCCAAGTACAGGAAGAATGTATGTCTCACAGGTTCCAGATGTTGATGACTATAATAAGGAAATTTTATCCGCAGATCACGCTATGGCGTGGAAAAGTTATATGAGTTTATCGGAATATCAAAGTTTAAATGTAGAGGCATAATTATACAAACATGGAAAAATTCATTAGACACGGCGACAGAAATCTAAGACGAATAGACACAATAGGAATCAACGACATTCCATCTGACCTAAAACCATCAAATCATAAAATAGTAGGAATTGGAGAATCCACACATAGACATAAAATAAGCGGTCAATGTGTAGTATATGATATGGAAAAGCCTAGAGAATATAAGGTAGATGGTAGATCGATTCTTGTAGATCAGTTCGTTGAAATCCTAGAGCCTGCAACAATCCAACATGAGGAGCATAAGGAAATTCCAATAGAGGTAGGAAAATATGCAATCATTCCAGAGAGGGAAATCGATATATTAGAACAAAAAATAAAGACGGTGTTAGATTGACTCTGGATAACTCTTTCTCTTCAAACGACTGGCGAACCTCAGATAAGCAGAGGGAAATGATTAATGATAAGTTGGATAAGATGAGCAAGAAAGAAGCTGGATTATTAATAAGACTTATACAGGCTATTTTTGACGATAGACCGAGTAATAGGAATTGAAATTCTACAACAGGGAAGAGACACAGCATCATCTTAAAGTATGTCTGGCAATAGAAAAACATCTTATCTCAAAAGGATTAATGCCTAGACGGGAGTGGTATCTTGTACTTGATCAGGAAGATAGGATAGTAGGACTTCCCAGATTCGAAATTACAGAAGCACAAAAACTAAGGCGTGAAAAATACCGTTGTCCTGATCTCATGTGGTGGAATAATGGATTATGGATATTAGAAGTCGATGGCTATGTGCATTATATCAAATCTGAAAAAACAAACGACAGAAACGAAATCTATCATAACAACAACTGTAAATTTATCGTGATTGAAACATTTGAATTATTAGAGGGAAAGACCAAAGTAAGCAACAGATCAATCGAAAGCATTTTAAGGGAAGTGGATGAGAAAATATCATGAACTTTTGTAAGGGAGAGTGCGAGGGCAAAATGGTAAGGCAGATAAAAACAAAGGATTCATCAATGTATGCTCTAGGATATAAGAACTGCAAACAGTGTGGCGGGTTTCTTAAAACCAGTGTTATTTTTTGTGAGTGCTGCGGTACAAAGTTAAGAGTAAAGCCAAAGACAAAAAGGGAAAAAGAGGTTTATGAAAGATGTATGAAAAACTTATCTAGTAGTAAAATAGAGGGTATATAGTGAAGTCATCCAAATCGGCATATATCGTAAGCGACATCCATGACGGATCTATAATGGCAGTATGTTCACCTAATCCAATCAATTCAGATTTAAAGACAGAATACAAACCAAATTCTCTACAAAAGGAATTATACCGAATATGGCTAGAATCAATAGACGCATTAGAGCAAAAGCCAAATATCTGTGTAATCAATGGAGAGCCGATAGACGGGGGAAACCCAAAACAGCAGGGAAATCAATCATGGAGTACGAATCTATCTGATCAGGCCAATGATTCTATCAAACTATTAAAAAAGATACCAGCAAAGGAATTTCTATTTGTAAAGGGTTCAGGTTATCATATTCAGATTCAGGGTACAAGCATAGAGCAATTTATAGCCGAAAGAATGAACGCAGTAAAGTATGGAATTTTTGAGGGTATGCAGGAAAGTAACGCAGATTATTGGGCTAACGTAGAGATTAACGGTAAGATATTTTCATTCACTCATCATATTCCCTATGCCAAGTTTTTCGCATATAGGGCAACACCGCTAGGTAAGGAGATGGCGTTAATGGCTTTAGATAAGGGAAGAAGTTTAAAGTATGATGTTATAGTCAGAAGCCATGTACATTATTTTATGCAGATTAGATCAGCCCATACCCACGCTTTTACTACAGGAGCATGGAAATATCCTGATGGTCACCTGACAAGGGGTGGAATGGGTGGCATATTCCCAGATATTGGGGGTGTTGAGGTAATTGTAGAATCAAACGGGGAAATATTAATCAAACCACACATCACAGAGTTAAAGGTAAAGCCAAAGGTGTATAATGTAAAATGAGAAAATCAGTACAAGTATCAATACCTAGACATATTCAACCTCAAAGAAAAATTTCATTAGAAGACCGTATAATGGTTATTGCAAAAACACCAATGACTGCAGATGAGATAGTGAAAAAGATAAATTCCAAATCATCAAATATACGAGGATTATTATCAAATATGTGTAGGGATGGAAGATTAGAAATATCCAGATGTGAACACTGTAAAATAGGTACAATGTATAAGGTGAAAAAATGATTAACTACGAACCAATAGAACTAAAGTTTGTCATAGACGACCATGACGAGGATGAAAAATATTCATGTGTTCATGGTGAATATACGGACCATGATGGAAGCATAGTTATCAACCTATTCCAGATGAACCCACAGCAAACAATAGATGTAATAATTCACGAGGTACTACATAAGGTTATAAACGAAACAGGCGTAAAGACAACAGAGGAAGCAGATCACTTTATAATCCCTCACCTAATGAGTTAAAAAACTATAACATTATAGTCAAAAACTATACATTTCAAACACTTAAATTAAACCATAACAATCCTATAATCATGAATTTACAAGAAATTCCAATTTGGACAGAAGAAAAATTAAGACAGTTAAAACCAAATACTAAATTCCAAACTCAATATCAAGATATTGTCACAGTTAGAAAAATAATTAATGATTCGTGGGGTTGGAAAGGATCACATAATAATGATTTTCAACAATCTTTAGAATATAATTTTGGTGAGATTAACATCATTATCAAAACACAATTAATTAGAGATAATCAAATTCATAACTTTGATTGTGAGTTTGCAACAGGCAGACATTGTAATTGTTGGTGTGGAGAAAAATATCATGGTATGATGGGGGTAGGTGCTAAAGTTAAGGAGATTAAATCATGAAATGTATAAAATGTTCAAGACAATACAAGACAGGAGAAGAACTAGAAGCACATGAAATATCTTGTTATGAGGTGGAAATATGAAAGCCAATCTTAACATCTGCAATTCCACTTTCTCGATAGATGAAAACAAACAGATTCCATTAGACACCCATCATTACTCTATAATTATTAATGAGTTTAAGGACAAAAGAGAAGCCGATATTATCCTATTAAAGGTAAAAGAGATGATAAGAACATTTGACTCCAAAGTAAAGGTGTATGGCCAATGAACATAGACGAAGCAACTATCCTACTAATAGAAAGAATTAATAATGATATAGACAGACTATGGAGTGAGTTTAATGAATGAGAACTTTGACAAAGGCAGAAGAGTAAGGGTGAATGTTTCAATTACTGCAAAGGGATTAGTGCAGCCAGAGGTTACGGTAGAACTATTAAACACCGAGAAAGTAATAACGGTAAATGATCCCAATGATGTAGCCAATATTACAGAGTCAGACCAGGTAGATGCAATATTCAACACTTTAAAAAAGATACAAGAGAGGGCAAACAAAGACGGATTGAGGATGGTATGGGAAGTCTAGACAGATTATTGGAACTTGAATGTATGCGAATAGGTGAAGCATTATTTCCACATCTGAACGAATTAACAAGAGATGAAGAACAAGAATATAATTCCCTAAAATCCGAGATTGAAAAGAATCAGGAGATTGTGGACAGGTTGAAAGAAATTAATATTGATAAAATTCTTCAATGTTTATGTTTTACTGATATATACCAAGAGCCAATCAAGATAGTTAGAGATGCAAAATTATTGATAGAACTTCAAAAGATTCTTGATGGGGGAGAGAAATGAGTGAATGTAATAAATGTGAATTTGTATATAGAGATGCTAGTGATTACATGGATATATATGAAATAGAAATGCACTCTAAACATCATGGGTGTATTTGTCTTTGGGAATGGAAAAGACAGGATTCACAAGACAGATATGGGTATAATCATAGAGTTGAAAGAGCAAATTGTCCTTATCATCAGGTGATGTTTTAAAATGAACCTTGAAGAAGATATAAAATTGGAAAAAATAGATGTAAACCCATCTAATCATCCAATCTCAATTTATAGACTTATTATCGGTTTAAATAAAATATGGAGTAAAGAAGAAGCCATAGAAAAGAAACAACAAATCATCTCATGGCAAAAGGATTCTGAGAAACTAAAAAGGGCAGAACAAATTATTTCATTAATTAGAAAAGATAAGAGTGAATATATTATAGCAATTACAGATATGACAAAGGAACTCTCCGAAACCAAGGCAAAATATGACAGGCTGGTAAGAAAGATTGAAGATAAGATAAAAAATATACATGAACAAATCAAGGTTGCAGAACGTGAAGATTACGCAGATATTGATGATTATTGTATGAAACTTAGAATCAAAGAACTCTCAAGCCTGATGGATTAAAAATTATCTTCAGTGTTTCCGCAGTTAATACATCTATACTGATTAATTCCTACTTCCACCTTGATCTCATTACAAAATTCACACTTTTCTATATTATGTTCTGTGAATATTTGAGACATTTTTCTTACCTTATATAAATACTATACTTATATTTAAATATTATTATAATTGTTATTTTTAGGTAAACTTTATTAACTAGCTTTATTAACCCTTTATATAATGCCTACAATAGAAGATTTTGAGTCTAAAATAATTAAAACTGGTAACTGTTGGGAATGGACCGGATATATAAAATCTAATGGATATGGGCAACTCACTCAAAATGGTAAAACCGTTTTATCTCATAGAGTTATTTATGAGTTATATAAAGGTGAAATTCCTCATGGATTAGATTTAGACCATCTTTGTAGAAACAGAAAATGTGTTAATCCTAATCATTTGGAACCTGTAACTAGAAAAGAGAATTTGATGAGAGGTGTGGGATTAACCTCACAAAATCTTAAAAAAACCCATTGTCCTAAAGGTCATGAATATAATGGGGTGAATTTATATCGTGATACTAAAAATTTCAGAAGATGTAGAGAATGTAATAGAATAACACAATATAATTGGAGAATGAATAAATGAATTATACTGCAGAGGAATATGACATTCTTCAATCAGAACAACAGAAAATAGAACAAGAATTAGAAGAATTAGAAAATCAAGGATGGGATAAAAAATCAGATAGGATTAAAAAATATGTTTATAATGCACGAATTTTATTAGAAGCTGGAAAATTACCAGTATCTAATAAAAGTGAATTTTGTTCTTATTTATATCATAAACTAACTCAACGTAACATCACAGGTCTTAACAATGGTAGGTTTTATTCATTGTTTAGTAGTGATGAGAAAAAACTTGAGATGAGTAGAATTGACGACAATGTGTCGGCAAATATTAGTTCTGGTCGAACAACCGATGAGATATTCAGGGATAAGGTATTATCAAAGCCAAAGAAAGAAACTGCATATACAAAATATTTAGAAAAGGAAATGAAAACTCTGGATGATGCCAAATCGTTAAACAATGCTTTATTGGAAAAATATAATGAAGATGATGAATATGAAAGAATAATGGATGATAATTTTAATGAAGATATGGTTTTAGAGTTAATAGAAGCCCATTCTGTAATCAATTTGGCAAGAAAGCAAATAGATGATCGTAACAAACTTTCAAATTATCAAAAACTAAACCTGCAATTATTAGTAAATCTAGGACAGACAAAGGCGAAAGCTGCACAAGATGTAGGATATTGTAGTAAGTATTTAAGTATAGGAATTGAACGCAATGATGAATTAACCAAATTATGGGATTGGGTAGGGGAATGCCATGTTTGTCATTCTGACATTAAGGCAGTAAGAGATAAAGCGATACAAGATTATGAATCAGGTAATGAGATTGACTTTGATGTGCCTATAAAGGGATATTAAGTTTAAATATACCAAAAATAAGGAATCTTAATGAACGAATATCTGACCATTCTGGCCTTTGTTTTAGCAGGGCTTGTGTGGAACAACTTTGGGTACTTTTCAGCATGGAGAAAATACAAGGATTCTTCAGACTGGGTAGGATTCGATAAGCGAAAACTCAGAGACGATCTTATTCTAGGTCTAGTCTTGGGTGTAGGTGCATACCTTTACGGTGTGTATCAGGGAGAATTAGGAGATATTTCAACGCTACAGGCTTTCATTGGTGCAGTTATTGGTGGATTCGGGATAGTTGCAGCAGTTGATAAGCTTATTGTTGGTGGAATACTCTCTAAATAGCTACTTCTCTTTTTCTTTCTTTTTTCTATACCAATTATGCTATGTGCTTTAAACCAAAACGGATCTTTTGAGACCCAAGAGGAAATTAACGCAAAATGGACCAAATCAACACTAACATATTCAATCAAATCGGGAACAGGTGACTTTGACAAACTAAGAACAGCATTAAACCTAGCCATGACTAGCTGGGATATAGAGATTCCAATCAAACTAAAATACGTCAAAGAGAACAGTGATATAACATTAGAATTTTCAACAACTGACAAATATTTTCTAGATTCACCTGGAGTCTTGGCATACGCATATTTTCCAAATTCAGGCAGCCTATCAGGTAAGATAGTATTCAATGATAATTATCTCTGGTCAATAGACGGTAAGGCCATAACAGGCGAGGAATATATGAAAAGAACAGGCAAACAGGTATCAGATCCCACTAACTTTTTTGCAACCTATAACATCCTACATACCTTAACTCATGAGATAGGACATTCTCTAGGGCTGGTTCATTCAGGATTCAAAGATGATGTAATGTACCCATTTTATAACAAAGTGGTAATTCTAACAGATAATGATATTGCCCGAATACAAAACAAGTACGGCAAGGCATCAAACAACAAGAGGTTAAAGGAGTGGCTCAAAAGGAGATTATCCAGATGAGATTAGCAATCAGTCTAGCCATGCTATTTATGGGTATATCAATGTTTATCTATCTTGCTTTAAAGGTATTTGGTATTGTCTGAAGTAAACCTCTGGAAGATAACAGAAGCAATAGAGAGAATGAGTGACAATCTAGAGGATATTAACGATTATCTAGACCAGGTACATGATACAAACATGGCATTTAACCAATGGATTCAGGCTGCAACTGAATCGCTGACGGAAATGAGAAGAGATATTAACTACCTAAAGAATAAAAAAGACTGTATATGACTATAATAGAAATGCTAGAATGTAGTAAATGTCATGGGCATGATTTTTTAGTTATGTGTTCTGGTGGTGGTGGCTGTGATTCTTGCGGATATGGTGGCGGGAGTGTTACAATAATTTGTAATAAATGTAATGTAGAGGTGTATTCAGAATGATTAGATGTATAAAATGTAAAAATGAGGTTATGAATATATATAATCTAGTCCACACAATTCAATTATCCTGTAATAAGTGTAAGGAAATGGAGAGTATAAAGATATGAAATCACATCTGGAAGAATGGAAAGAGGTTAAAGAAAAATACGAGTATATGATTAATGCAGGGTTCGGGGTAAAAGATCATCTAAAATACAGAATAGAGAGAATAGAACATTTAATATCATCAGAAGAAAAGAATCAGGATGAGTTCAACCATTTCAAGTAAGGGATTATGCCACATCTGCTTCACTTCAGGAATAGAAATATTAATAACAGAAGATATGCCTATATGTAAAAAATGCAGTCAAAATGCGTAATCTGCCACCAATGGTTCGAGACTACAAAAGATCCTATAAAGATTCTATGTAAAGTATGCCTGAATGATAAAAGAGCCGTTAGAGAATCCTGAACCCACACAATGCCGTTATTGTCGTAGGGATTTCAAAGACTGTACTTGTTAAAAGTTTAAATTACCCATTACAATACTCAAAATATGAAAAAACCAAGAGATATAGGTAAATCAATCTATAAACCTGGTACTCTTGGCTCGAATGGTTATCCAGGACTTCATAATACGGCTAGATTAATTGCTGAATATATACCAAAATGTAATATTTTTGTTGAAGTATTTGCAGGTATGGGTAGAATGGTTCCTCATGTAAAAAGCGATATATATATTAAATGATATGTCAGATTACTCTATTAATAAATTAAAATCTAAATATCCTCTACATCAGGTAATTAAAGGAGATTTCATGGATTGCATTAAAAGATATGATTCAGAAAATACATTTTTATTTATGGACCCGCCTTGGTCAAAAGCAATATATGAAGAAAATAATAAAACATTTTGTGATAGGGCTGCTTATGAATATTATGAACAAATATTGAATATTATCCCTACTTTAAAATCTGATTGGTTTTTATGCTCGGATATAAAAGAAAAAGAAATTAAAAAGATTATGAGTAAATCAGGTTATTATATTAAAGATATTATGAGTAAAAAGAAATTAATGGGTGGATATATAGGCACCAAAGTTTTATCTAACAAACCATTCATACGTTATAACCAATCAACGTTAATTTAGTTCTATTTTGTATATATATTCAGTATTCACTCATGAAAGATGAAATCAAGAACGAATGTTATATGATGTATCTTGACGGATATGAGCAAAAAGATATAGGAAAGAAACTAAACATATCACAGGCCACCGTAAGCAGGGCAATAACAAGCATAGAAAGGGGTAATGACTATCAGTTAGCAATCAAATCATGTGGGGTATTATCATCATTATACGTAAGGTATCAGGACTGGTTAAAGAAGAAGTTAAGGGAATTAAATGAGATAAAGCCAGATGGTAATTCAGATAGAATATCAGTAATCAAACTAGAGAATGACCTGTATAAGGATATGTTAACCGTTGCAGCGAGTGGTGATTTTATAGAGAATGTAAGAAGAATGAGGGATAAACTTGGCGAACTTGAAGCAGGATCTGACACTAAGCAAGGCTAAAGAGGCATTTGAATCCATAAAGGGTGACGATTCCGATTATTGGCTGCAATTCAAAGGGCTATCATGGAAAGAATTTAACGAAAAGATAGGTATGCCACTCAATACAAAGACCAAACTTCATACCAAGATATACCAGTATGAGGATGATTTAATCGAAGATATTCTAAAACATAGAATGGTATGGGTAAAAAAGGCCACTGGATTAGGAATCACAGAGATAATTAACCGATTCATAGCGTGGATGTGTACCAAAGACGATACATTTAGGGATAACCAGATAGACGTATCGGTAGTAATATTCACAGGTACTAGAACACGATTGGCCGTACAGATAATAGACAGGATTAAGGGATTATTCATAGGCCATGTATTTGAGGAAAGGGAAACAATAGGATATATCAACGGGGCTAAGATAGAATCATTCCCATCTTCATCAACTGAAACAGCAAGGGGATTATCACCATTTATTGTATTCGTAGATGAGGGTGATTTCTTTGAGAAAAACGAGCAGGAAGAAGCAAGGACCACAGCCGAGAGATATATCATCAAGACAAACCCATACATCATATTTGTATCTACGCCTAATCTTCCAGGTGGATTATTTGAGAGAATGGAGAAAGAAGATCCTAGCCAATACCACAAGATATTCCTACCATATACGATAGGCCTAAGAGATGGAATGTACACAGAAGAAGAGATAGAAGAGGGTAAAAAGAGCCCAAGTTTTGAAAGGGAGTATAACCTGCAGTACGGTGTTGGTGTAGGTGATATTTTCAATTCCGAACTGGTTGATATGATTACAGAAGATTATGACTTATCCCTTAATGGTGGAGCAAAACTAATCACAGTAGACCCAGCATATGGTTCATCAAACTTTGCAATTCTAGGATTTGAGGAAATAAACGGTACAATCTATATAAAAGATGAAATAGAAAGGGAAAGACCTACACCATCAGAGATGCTAGATACTCTATTATTATTGTCAAAGAAATACGGTAACTGTCTAATGTTGGTAGATTCTGCACATACTGGATTAATCAGGGATCTTCAGAACAGGGGAGTTAATACACAATCAGTAGTATTCGGCTCAATGAGCGAGGATAACAAACAATCATTAATCAGTAAGATGACATTCGAGGCCAGTCAGGCAGTTAGAGAAAAGAGGGTAAGAATACACAAGTCAATGAAAACATTAACAGGCCAGTTAAAGGCAGTATCATTTAACTCTAAAGGACACCCAGATAAGACCAAACTAAACTTTGATGCTGGTGATTGCTTTCTTATGGGCGTTAATCATCTAAAGAGTAATAGGGTAAGAATCATTTCATTATCTTTAAATAATACGGATGAAGATGAATAACTTTAAATTATTGTAACATATTAAGTTATATAATGCAAAAATATAAAACAATGACTTTGAAATATGAAACATATTCCACATTGGAGAAACTTGCAAGAACTGAAAATAGAACAGTTCCAAATTATCTAGAAACATATTTCTGCAAACATGATATAGATTAATCTAACGATTAGTTTATATTCAACTCTTTTTATTTATATTTGTCTTTCAGGGATTGACCGAGTTTAGATTCTAGATATATGAAAGGTAGCCCTCTTAAGACGCTAGGATGTAAGCGTGTACCAGAGAACTGGGCGGGATAAAATCCGTGAGACATCAACATCCTAACCTTTTTTAACAAGTATGATTATTGACTAATATGGGAAAATATGACACCTGGATGAAAGCAGATTTATTATTGTCAATAGCCAATGAGTTAGCAGAAGCCAATAGATTAAAAAGAGTTGAATTGTTAATGTCTAAAGATATGTGGGAAGATGAAAAAGGTAATGAATCACATACATTTGTGTCTATAAATGATCTAGAGGATAATGCGTGAGTGAATTGACAGAAGATGATATAATTTGCAAGTTATGTATGAGAAATAAAACCGATACCTCATGTTTGATACTTATGCACTGGAAACACCGTTTTAGATATGATTTCTATACTTGTATTGATTGTTGGGATATGATGCAAAACGCAATTACTAATACAAATGGAGTAATAGATTCGTTAAAATGAGTAAAGGAACTGGATCCATGCGTGGCCAAAGAAAGCCTAGAAACATTGATATAATCAAGCAGCAGAACAAGGTAATAGTAGATATGCAGAATCTAATTAATATTCAGGGCGGGATAATAAAGGACCAGATGAAAAAGATTGAGGAGTTGAAGAAATGAAAATTAATAACTCTATTTTATCAGATGATGGTTGGTTTGATATGAATAGTTTGTTAAATATTAAATGGGTTGAAATAAAAGGATTAAATTTCTTTGTTCGTGGGAAATCGATTTCTATACCAAAAGAAGACATACCCAAACTAAAGAAATGGCTTATAGAGTATGAGATGAATAATGGATAAGGAGTATGCGATTTGAGTCTTGACAAATACAAAGCCCAACATGATAAAATAAAATGGGCTATCCAATGTAAGTTATACCGAGTTAAAGGAATGATAAAATGAATCAACAAATTAGTATAGTTAAAAAAGGAAGATTTGTAACACATGTTGATAAAACAGGCTACCTAAGAGAGTGTTACAATTCACATCATAACAGGTGTGTGAACAAGAAAAATATTTGCACTTGTAAGTGTCATCTTGAAAAAAAATCAGATGGAGAAAAAAAGCCTGGATGAACTAATCAGACACAGATCAAGAGGAAAATATAATGTAAGTAAAAAGACAAATTCTCATGGAGTATGTATAATGGAAGATGAATTTCCCAAACTAAAGAAATGGCTGATAGAATACGAGTTAAATAGTTCTCATAACGTAAAATAATCAAAAATCCATTAATGGGTATTCATTTTAATTCAGGTAGAAAAGATACAGGTAGAACAGACAAATATAGCGATGAGACACCTCTAAAGGACTACCAGGATTACAGAAAAGATTACCCGTTAAAAGACGAAAACGCTAGGGAAATAGCAAGGGAGATAACACTAAAGAAAAGACCAGTTCAATTCATAGGCAAAAAGAGTTTGGAAGTACGCAAACAGGAATTAGTTTCTCATATTCAATCTTATCAGGAAACTTTCTCACATCAGGCTAAAAAGGCTTGGATTAACAAACTAAAGGAATTGAACGAGGCACTAGGGTTTTGAATCAGGTTTTAGATACTTTTAACCATTGTGTAGATGATCTTATTGCAGAGATTAGACGTATTAATATTGAGAATCCTGATCCGTTAATGGCCGAGAACAAGACCAAAAGAGTCATTCAAAAATGGTTCAAGCATGGCGGAAGACTACCTAGAGGTTAAAATTGACCTTAGGAATTTATTTAACTTTAGATCAATCGATAATTAATTACGGGGATTATTCAAGCGGTAACAAGATAACAGGAACTATTTATAGTGACATTTACAAATCAGTATCCTTTAACCTAACCGATTATACCGTTACACTTAGACTATATAGGGAGAATGGAACTGTTGATTATCTAGACGGAACTTGTGCCATTGTAACTGCAGCCAGTGGTACTTTCTCACTAACCGTAACCGATGGCCTATTGCCTCAAAGGGGATTATATTTGGCAGAAGTAGAGATAACCAAATCAGGAATACTACTCTCTAGCATAAACAGGGTGGAGTTGCTAATACAATGACAATCAAATCATTCCTACGAAAAATATGGGTAGAGGAAGCAGTACCAAAACCAATATCACAGATTATAAAGTCTTACGGTTATCAAGGGGATTCTCCAGAGGTATCATTTGAAAGGAAAATATATTATCATTCAATATCCCCCCAGATTCAGGTAGGTGTTACAGGGTATGCCAGATTATTAGATCCAGCCAATATTATAGTAAATACAGATGATGAAGATTCAAAGAAGATTATAGAAGATTGGATGGAAGTTACCGATTTTAAGACCAAATTCGAGGCCATGTGCAATACATTTTTAATTTGTGGTAACTCTATTCTGGAAAAACTAGATGATAAACTAATCCAAGACGTAGCCGAAGTGGATATGAAAACCATTACAGGCAAGAAAAGAGATGATGCAGGAAATACACTATACTATATTCAACAAGCAGGACCAGAACAGAGAAAACTGGGAGAAACAAAACTGGATAAATTCATAGAGTTTAATCTTTCTACTATCTCTAGGGGTATGTGGAGTCCTTGTATCTTTGAATCTGCATGTATTCCAAGAATGGTAGGAAATAGAAACACGTTACCTCTAGTTGAATTGGTAGTTGGCCTAGAAGATGCCATGAGTACAATAGTATTAAACAACGCTTATCCAGAAGTGTATTATACATTCGAGGGGGCAAATGAGGAAGAATTAAAGCGTGAAGCTGAGAAACTAAGGAAAAAGAAACCAGGAGATAGATCAATAGTAACCAAGCAGCCAAAGATAGATTTGTTCGAGGCAAAAGGTCAATCCGCTTATGTCGATTATATCAAATACCTTTACAATTCCTTATCCGCATCCGTCAAGTTCCCAATAGATATTATCAACGGTGACTTTACAAGCAGGGCAAGTAGTGAAACCTCTGCAGATTTACCCCAGATGGTAGCAAGTAGTATAAAGAGATACTTGGGTAACAAGTTAAAACAGGAACTATTTGATTTAATCCTACAACAGAATGGCAAGGATCCTAGAAAAGCCAATCTACAAATCACATTCGGTTCTAACGAACTGACTCCATTAACCCCCGCAGATGTAGTATCCAGATTTGAAAAGAAATTATGGACAGTTGAGGAAGCTAGGGAATGGGATAAGGATAACACTAACTCGGATCTGTTTGATGATGATGTAATTAACAATGAGGTACAGGCACAAAAGGAAGAGGAACAGAAACAACAATTCGCAGATAAGACTAGTGTGGCAGGATTAAAACAAGATATGAATGATGTTAAGAAAGAAATGAATCAAAGAGATGAACAGATTAAACTACTCCAAGAGAAACTAGCCGAAAGGGAATTACAGGAATCAAGTGAAAAGGCAAAGACTACAAAAGAGATACTAGGGTTATTGAGGGATCTTAAATGACATTAAAACTATTCGAGGATAAAGAGGGAACCAAACTCTTCAATATGTGCAATTTCATAGAGGTAGAAGTAGGCTCATCTAAATCAAAAGAGGTCTATCTTAAGAACATTGATGAGAAATGGAATATAGTAAACATAAAGGAAACCGTAACAGATGGCGATATTTCAGTGGTAAACATACCCTTACAATTAGCACCAATGGAATCAAAGGCAGTAACAATCATATTCAAACCATCACTTAACAGGGATTCAGGACTTCATAGTGATCTATTCTTTACGGGGAAGCTTGTCAAGGTATAGTTCTATTTTACTAAATTTATGGGGTAATAACTAATGGTTGCAACTTTTGACGTAGTTTGGGATTTCGGGGGAACAGCAAACACACCAGGTACAGTAGCACAGACACTTACTAATTTACGATTTAATAATGAGGATACAAATGATCAGGATACAGCATCACCAATTACAATTACTCCATCTACTACAATCTATTCTTTCTGGAAGCATGTTTATCTAAAATGTACTGCTGGTCCATCAGTTCAAATTAACAATGTCAAAGTCTATACAGACGGCACACTAGGTTGGACAGGTTGCACAGTAAAGGTGGGCGATGATGTCTGTGCCAGAAATAGTACACCGTCTTACGCAGGTTATGATCCAGGCTTAGCATCTGTATTAACAACACATGATACAATAGCAACTACAACAAGTCTTTTCACTTATACATCAGGTTCGGCTAGAAGCGTTACTATATCCGAATCGGGTTCCATAATTAACGCAACAAATGAGACTACAGATTATGTAGTATTACAGCTTGAGGTTACAGATACCGCAAGTCCTGGAACTGCAGCGACCGAAACAATAACGTTCTCATACGATGAAATTTAACCCAGCAGACTGCAAGTGGAGAGCAATTCACACAGATAAGATTATAGATTATCCAAACTATATCGATATAGACAGATCCACATTACAGGAATTTCAATTATTAAACGGTGATGAAATAGTATATTCCCTAAAGAGGCCAAAGAACAAGCCATTCAAACTATTCGCAAGACTAAGAACCTATGATATGAAAGTAGACAATCAGGGAACTAAGGTATGGATAGTTGGTAATAATATTCCCCCAGTAAGATTTGATATTATAGACGGTGAAACAATAGAGGAATGTAAAGAGTATAAGGGTAATCACGCAAAATATGATCGAGTAATATTTAGAGAGGAAGAACAATGATATGTAAGTGTGAGGATGACAGACATGGTCCAGACGGTTGTCTAATCCCTAATGACGGTGAATATAACGAAATCTGTCAGGCCTGTTATACCAGATGTTATAAATGGCATATTCGAGAGAATATTCCGCACAGGGTAGGCAAGGCAAAGATAAAAGAGTGTGAGCATGAGAAACACAAAACCAATCCGCATCAAAAGAAAAAGATTAGGGAATTTGAATCAGATGATATTCATAGAGGAGAGAAAGTAATAAAACGATACTGTACCCATTGTGTAGTTTGGTTTGAAGAGGAGAGAAAGAAATGGTAAGATGGCACCACAACGAATGGTCACCTGATACTTGTGAGTGTTGTATTCAGTTTGTATTTGATGATGATCTGCCTGCAGAGCAAAGGGTTCATCTGTTTTTTGCCAAATTAAAGCCTTGTAGCAAACACCCCATACTTACAGGTACAACACTATATGATACTGCTGTAAGCGAATCTTCAAGAGTACAGAAATTGATAGCACAAGTAAAAACATTAAGCGGGTTTTCTACATTAGATGATCCAACTTCCAATATAAAATCTATAAGAAATTGGACTGGAACAGATACTAACAGGGTGTTAAATTTTTCAGTCAGTGGCACGACTCTTACCAGTAACCAAAAAACCACCATTCAATCTTGGTGTGATACTAACTTTGGTACAGGTAAGGTTGTTATTAATTGACTGATAGTAGATGGATTGCATCAGGCACTCAGGCAGTATCAGATAACACAATAGAATATGTCTGTATTGTAGGCAATAATGCCGTTTCGACTACCACTGAGGGCGGAAACAGGACAGAGAACATTCTTCAACAGGCTGGAACTCTCAAAAATGGAGCTGTAATAATTTCAGCAAATGATGTATCATCTGCAACACCTATCAGACTAAGAAAAAAGACAACAACGGATGCAAACCCAAACATATCTGTAACAGGAAACACCACAGGATTATTTGAAGATACTACAAACACACAGACTGTTTCCGCAGCAGATGAATATTATTGGAAAATTGCACCACCATCCGTTTCAGGAAATCATTCTGTCACAGTAGAGGTACTTGTATTAACATTTACCCCTACAACAACAACTGACACAGTTACCTACTGGTGTAACGGATTCAACTCGACAGGTGACACAAACAACAACGTAACAAGGTGGATATATATGATAGGATATGTATATTCACCAGATTCAACCGAAACAATATCTGAGGCTGTAATAAGAAGCCAGACAACTTGGAAAAATTTATCATGCCTAACAATCACATATTCAAAGGGTGGTGCAAGTACCATCAAATCAAACATAAACCAGACTTTAGGTACTCAGACAATTTCGGTTTCCGCAGCAGGCAGAACTTCAGACACAACACATAGCGATTCATTATCTACAGGAGATAAGATTGAATATGAGACAACATATTTTGCAGACGCAAACAACTGGATAAAATCAAATCTTACATCTGAGGGAATAAACACAAGTAATATTTTCATAAATACCCATCATCCTGTAACGAACGATTTTGGCGCAGGACAGACAAAATATCATCCGTTATACGGTTTTATAGACGGTCTTTCCACTGAAAATAACGCAAAGGCAGCACCGAAAGTAACCGCAAACTGGAAAGAATTAACAGGTAATGTGTGGTCAAACACACATACTACCGCATCCACTTTTAGATCCAGAATAGATACAAGTTCGGGCACTACATTAGGCAGTTCATCAAACGGTAACCAAGTATTATCATATGCTGCCAGTACCGCAGGCGTAATTACCGATTCAACCAATACAGATGCGGTAACTGCGGATTATAAACTAACTTGGTCTTTGGTTTCAGGCACAGGTGGTGTTTTTTGGAATAGAACTACAACATCATTAATTGCCCAATCAACGAATTACACAAAAACCTTTACCATTGATGCCACATTAAAGAAAAACCTAACCAAAACCTTTACCGCAGACGTTACCCTCAAAAAGGCATTTACAAAGACATTTACGATTGACACCGTTTTAAAGAAAAACTATACCAAAACCTTTACCGCAGATGTAACATTAAAGAAAAACTTTACCAAGACTTTTACCATCGATACTGTCCTAAAGAAGCTGGATATTCCAAAAACCTTTACAATCGATACGGTTTTACAGAAACTAAACAATCTCAAAACCTTTACAATAGATTCAGTATTAGCAACAACAGGTTCTAAGACCTTTACCATAGATACCGTACTAAAAAAGAATCTAACAAAGACGTTCACAATTGATACAGTACTTCAGAAACTCAATAATCTAAAGACTTTTACCGTTGATACAACACTACTCAAGGCATTTACTAAAACTTTCACAGTCGATACCGTCTTACTCAAGAATCTTACAAAAACATTTACAATAGACGCCACTTTACTCAAGAATGTCACCAAAACATTCACCATTGACGCCGTACTCAAGAAATCATATACAAAGGCATTAACTATCGATACAGTATTACAGAAAAATCTAACAAAGACATTCACTATCGATTCTACTCTGCTTAAGAGTTTTACAAAACAATTCACAATAGATTCGGTATTAAAGAAAGCCTATACCAAGCAGTTCACAATAGATTCTACCCTCAAAAAGGCATTTACTAAAACTTTTACCATCGATACTTACCTAGAATCTGCTGGAAGTACCACAAAATCATTCACGATTGACGCAGTTTTACGCTCATCAAGACGTGCAGGAAGTGCAATAAAGAGGATAAGAAGAAAATTACCACCAAAATACCCCGAATTTATACCAATAGAGTTACATTTACCCCTAGAATCAGCCGTTACAGTTCCACTAAGGGAGAGAATATCGGTAAGATCATTTATCTACAAGAATCTAAGGACAATAATCAGCCTAGAATCAAGTGTATTTAGGAAGATTATAGAGAATTTACCTCTCAGATCAGCCATTTCACAGGAAACAAACACGCATACTGCACTGGAAAGTTATATATCAAATGGAAATGTGTTTTATAGTATTCCTCTAGATGGTAATATTAACAGGGATAAAATGGACAAAATAAGGGAAAAACTAATCGATTTGATAGGAGAAGACTATGAAACTTCCTAGTTTTTGTTATCAAAAGGCGTTCTGGTTATTGGTTCCTATTATTATTATATTTACTTCATCTGGAATTGCTGCAGTAATGGGACAAATTGGCTCACTAGACACAAGATTAAATGATATAGAGCATCAGGTAGATTCTAACAACGTTCCAGAACTAAAAGAAACCATAAGTAAAAGATTTGACCGAATAGATGAGAATTTATTTATTATTCAAAAGCAGAATTTAGAAAATTATAAGGAGATTTGCAAACTAGCAGAGGGAGACTGTTGAGGCTTAGATTTTCTAATAAAAAGATATTATGTTGTACTCATTGCTCATCCATGAGATTAGATATGGTTGGGGATGTTTTGGTTTGTATGGACTGTAAGGCCTGTAGGGCACTTTGTTAGTTCTATTTTAGTATAATTTAATTAAAATTTTGTGCATAAAGTAGTTATAGAATCTATCGGAACGGTAAAAGGTAGAATCATAGAGGGAATAGCATTAACCCCCGCAGTATCACTTAACAGAAATATTTATTCCATAGAGGCCATAGACTCGGCTAGAAATCTCGATAAACAACTAAAAGCAGATTGGGAACATACAGAAGAAGTAGTCGGACATGTAACTTATTTCAAAGGACCTAACCATTCTATCAATTATCGAGCAGAAATAACCACAGAAAGGGCTGCAGAAATTAAAGAGGGCGTTCACAAGGTATCAATAGAGGCTTCAGTTGACGATGTCGTATCTTCTTGTAATAAAAAAGGATGTTATAATCTCGTTGACGGTATCACATTTGAGGGTATAGGAATTACAACCAATCCAGGTGTCCAAACTACAACTCTAAACATTGTCGAATCTTATCAAGACTGGAAGCCAATAACAGAATCACATTGTATAACATGTAACGAGAATATCATAAAAATAAACGAGGAAGAACAGAATGAAATTAAGGTCGAATTGGAGAATCTAAAGAAACAAGTAGAGAATCTATCCAGACCTAAATGTGAAAAGTGTCATGGTTATAAGAAAAACTAGTTCTATTTAATATATAAACTAAAAAATCATCAATGACAGATATAGAAGAATGCTCATGTACTAAGGAAATGAATCATGACGAATGTCCAGAAGCCGATAAGGTAGACGGAAAATGTCCCGAAGTTCCTAAAGTCGAGAGTATTCCAGAATGGGCAAAAGCTCTTCAAACCTCTTATGAATCAATCTCTGGCAAATTAGAAAAACTAACTGCCTTAGAAACTTCAATAGGAGTCAGAGAAGTGCCAAAGCCAGAAGCAACAGTATCTAACACAAGTGCAGATACAGTCACAATGGAAAACATCGCTGAAAAGATGGCAAAAGCCTTTGATGATGGTAGGGATTTAAAACTCACTATTCCATACGAGGGTGTAAGATCACTTGCAGTTTCATCTACACAAGTAGGCAGAAACGGTATCAGTGAATCATATAAAACATCTAACTTCAGAAAACACCAAATTCAAGAGGTTGGGTTTACCTTTACTGGTACACATACAGCCATTGACCAAATTCCTGGAGTCCAAACAGTTCCAGGTGGTGTAGACTTTGCACCATTGAGACAGTACACTAATTACAAATCTATTCCAAAAGGAAAAGATTCCGCAACTTTCTACAAAAAGACACTGCCAGACACACTAGTCCAAGTACCAGGTACAACTGTCACAGAATCATCAATGACATTT